>JAABUS010001570.1_pt1 | contig 48703 bp, 46 predicted proteins | sample 5560161 | NCBI WGS metagenome assembly JAABUS01 (sample SAMN10711885, study PRJNA513376) | rock metagenome | isolation source: Antarctica rocks | place: Antarctica: Victoria Land, Trio Nunatak nord | collected 2016-01-04 | reverse complement strand
GGGGGGGGGGGGGGGGGGGGGGGGGGTGGGGGGGGGGGGGGGGGGGGGGGGGGGCGGGGGGGGGGGGGGGGGGGGGGTGGAGTGGTGTGGTGTGGAGTGGTGTGGAGTGGGGTGGAAGATCCAGGGTTTGGGGAGTGTGAAGGAGGAGAGGGGTGGGGGATAGATGCGGGTGTGTGGGGCTGAGGGGGAGAAGGGGGAGAAGGGGGAGGGGTGTGGTTGTGGATAAGAGGGAATGAAATAAAGGGGCGAAGACGGGGGTGATGGTGTTGAGGTAGGGTTGTGGATCAGGGGGAATGAATAAAGGGGCGAAGACGGGGGTGATGGTGTTGAGGTAGGGGCGCAAGGGGACGGGGCGGGACTGCATGAGGGGAGGGGTGAGAGGGTGGATGGGATGTGCGATGGCTTTGCATTTAGGAATGGGATGTGCGATGGCTTTTGCATTTAGGAATGGTTAAGTGCGTCTGCTGCACGAATCACCCAACCGCGAGGACAGGACCACATTCCGAAAACCCGCTCGCAAATTCTCCCTCGACGAAAACCCCCCGCAATTTTCCGGTCAAACCCCGCCCTTGCCTTATCCAGCACGCCCCTACAAGCCCCCCTCTCACGCCCTCGCCGCCCTCGTCGTCCGCTCATAAAACTCCAACGTCGCGGCCGCCAAAAACCCCGGAACCTCCTTCCGCTGATCCACCCAAAACGCAATCAGTCCCCTCACCTCCCTTCCGAACTCGCTCTTCGGGCCCCCACTAATCTGCATGCTGCCGCTCTCGCCATCAAAGACGAGACTGTTTCCCCCCTCGTCATCGTCGTCATTAGGCGGGTAGAAAATGGACGTCATGCGGACGCGGCCGTTGGGGAGGAAGTTCATCTGCCACCCGAGCAGGGAAGCGACGGCTTCGCGGAACTCGAGCGCTTTGCGGGAGAAGGATTCTTTGAGGCGGAGGAGCATTTTTTCTTTGCTGGCGACCGAGGCTTCGAGCGCGAGGATTTCGGCGCGCGCATTGGCGAGGGTGGCGAGGGGGACGAAGGTGGCGGGGGATGTGTTTTGGGGGGACTCGAGCTGGGCGAGGAGGGCTTTGTTCTCGTCGCGCAGGGAGGTTAGCGTGCTGAGTTTGATGGCTTCGGCGTCGGAGGTGGGGTTTGAGCGGAGAGCTAGGATGCGGGTTTGAGAGGATTTCTGGAGTGAGGAAAGCTGGGATTTTGTAGCGGAGAGGTCGGATTGGAGGAGAGCATGGTCGTGTTGCAGGGTGGATAGGGTGTCTTGGAGTTTGCGGTTTTTGCGGGAGAGCTGGCCGAGGCGGTCGTCAGCCTCGTCTTCGCGAGGGCGTTTGAGCGTTTCTAAGGGAATGGCGCTGGAAGTGTTGTCTTCGCGTTGGGAGAGTTCGTCGGAAAGGGTCTGAAGATCGAGGCGGTATTGGTCGACGATGGACTCGAGGTCTTGGATTCGCTTGGTTTTTTGCAAGTCGAATTGGTTTTCGGAATGGTAGGTGGTTTCTTCGCTGTCAAAAGTGCGCAGCTGTTCCCGGAGATACTCAACCTCTTTGACCGCAAGTGCTCTTTGCCGCTCGATACGTGCCTTGACACGATGGTCGCCGCCTCCGCCGCTTGTTCGTAGTCTATCGAGTTCGGAATGGATCTTATTTCTGTCTTCCTCTAGGCTTTTAATGATCTCCTCCTTTTCTAGCAACTCTGGGTGTATCGCCCCGAGTCTTTCAAGAAGAGAAGCAGTTTCCAAGCGCTCCTTTACTAGAGCCCTCGCCAGGTCTTCTGGAGAACTAAATTCAACATTCCCGTCTGGCCCAGCCTCGTTTTGCAGGTATGAAGTCCACGACTGCCTTTCGTCCTCGAGTATCTGGCGCTGGAGCTGAGCTTCTCTAAGCTCCTTCCGTAGATCCTCCATTAAATTGACCTTGCTTTCAAGTGCTCTTTTCTGTTCCTCTACTACTTCTACGGCTTTATGATTGCGCCGATATTGCTTGAGCTCTGCAATTTGCTCCCGGTTCGCTGTCTCAAGCTTTCTGATATGCGCCACTTGTTCCGAAAGTTCCCTCTTGATCACTGCAAGAGTCTCCACATCGCCGGTTTGCGCTTTCAACCTCAAGACTTCGCTTTCGAGATGTCCGGCATCTGCCTCCCTTTCAGCCAACTTCCGCTGCGTAACGGCAAGCACACTGGTCTTGGCATCAAGATCGCCCCGTAGATCGCTCAGCGTCTTTTTTAATGTAGCATGTTTTGAGTCTATCTCTTGCAGCTGATGTTGGTGCTGACGATCAAGGGTAGAGAGTTCCGCCTGTGCTTCCTCGACATCTTCCTTCAAAGACCTATTCTCCTCCTGTAATGCTCGTACCTTCTTCTCAAGATCGTGCTGCTGGTTGGTCGCCTGATCCTGGACCACCTTGAGTTCTTTGCTAAGAGCCTCGTACTTGTGACTTGCGACGTGCTTGCTGCTCTCCGAAGCCTGAGGCAACTCTGTTAGCCGTTGAGGCCCAGATGGCAGTACTCGCAACGCACCTGTGCCTTTCTAAAGTCCGCCTCTGCTTGGACTTGCGCATCGCGAAGCTCTTTCTCATGCCTTAAATTGGTGAACTCCCGCTCTTGCTTGAACGACTCCAACTCATATTGAAGAGTCTTGATCAGGGCGCGAAGATCTTCATTGCCAATATCTGCTGCCAATTAGCCCAGGCGGCATTTCGTATGTGAGCTCTCTACTAACCAGATTTGGATGCTTGTGACTGTCGTAGTTCCGCCTGTGACTGTCGTAGACTTTGCTGCAATGGCCGGGTACGCGGAGGACTGGAAGCGCCAGTCAGAAAGTCATACGTAGGTTGTGTATTGGCTATCCTGCCGGCAGCAATCTATGGCAAATCAGCAAGACTTCAGACGAGGAAGCTCGGATTGTAACCCACCCTCGAGTTTGCCATTGATGTTGCTGATGGCGTGTCGCGGATACTTGTACCAAGGGCACGCGATGCCTCTTCTTCGAATTGACTGCGCCGTCGGGCCTGACGCATGGGAGAGCTCATGCTGCACAATCGACGCGACAAGATGGTGCCCTGATACTCAGTTGGTCCGGATGTGGAAAGGCTCCAAATCTATAATTCGGTTACACATCACGTGATCATTGTTTATTTACACAAACCATACCAAAAAGAAAAGCATCGATCCCGCACGTTTCGAGTCGAAGTACTACTCGGCGGAGGTTTGAAACCGCCACAGACAGATTGAATTTGAGACGCACGGGGCTGTAATCGACAAGGGCTGGATCTAGATGGGAGCGCTGTGCTGTGGGGCAGGCAGGGGAAGGGTGCTCCGGTGGGGGGGTTTGTCTTCGTCGTTTGTTTAGGTACTTAGTTAATAGCATTGCGTGTTCCGCTTCTGCTGTTAAAGGGGGGAAAGGAGCGGGGACTTTAGGAACGACGGAGGAGGTTGAAGCGCGCGCAAGGAAGCAAGCACTTCGTAACTTCACAGAAATCGTCGTTTTGACAGATCCCACTTTCTAGGGCACCAGTGCCAATGTCATTTGTATGAATACCTACCTAGCTAGCGTACATACATCCTCGTCTAAAAAGGACACAGATTGCCTCAATGGGCAGAACACCAGCAAGCCCTATCTCCAAGGCACAGAAAAAAGCTGATATCTATGAAAACCCCGTCCTGGGAAATCAAATCTCCTCCTCGTAGAAATAAAAAAAATCAGGGCCCACACCAAAGGGACCCGTCGATGTTAGAATTGGAAAAAACTGAGATGACATTAGAGGAACTGGCATCATCCTAGCACTTCGTCGCTCCATTGAGACTGGTCTGGATAGAGCGTTGGTTATTGTCCGACAAATATGTACAGCCAAGTGAGCCGGTCACATTGCCTGTCCGGGAACCGGTTTACGCTGAGGAGGCGTCGCCGCGCGCAAAGATTCCGGCGGCGTGACTGCTTGGGTTTGCATCGGGACTTTTGGACTAGTCTGGGGAATGATGTTGGCATTTGGGTTCATGGGACTCGGTCCAGGAGGGCTGTTTCTTCGCTCTCGGACATCGCTTGCCGAGTTGCTACGTCTCTTTTGTCCAGGAACTGGAATGGCGGGACGCTGAGGCCCACCGCCGTAAGGTCCAGGTGACATGGATCGCTGCTGTTGAGCTGGACCTGGGGAAGCTGATCTAGGGGCTCGATTGTAAGGGCTTGGTGGGCCGCGACCGCCGGCTGGTGAGGACGGTCGTTGCTGTCCTGGGCCCATCATTCCTGGGGGTGGTCCTCTGGGTCCTTGAGCAGGTCCGCGTGCACCAGGTGGGGGACGAGGCTTGACAGGTCGAGCGGAGAGGCAAGTGCGGGGCGCGACACCTTGCTGAGAGCGGTCGAGACGTATGCAAAGCGCCTATTGAACCGATTAGCAACTATTCAGAACAAAAATGCAAAGGCAATGCTTACCCATCCGTCGTCGTATTCGTGCAAGAGCCGGACAAGTAAACCAGCGCGGAGTTCTAATTCGTCTTCCATAGATGGTTTGAAGTCGAGCTGGATGCGGTGGACATTGCTAGGAGGGGGGCCATTGGCGACGGCTGATGGGGTAACAGATGTCATGCTGAACTCAGTACCGGCAGGACTTGGTATAGGCCGTTCCGAACCATTAGTTGTAGGGCGACTCGGATTGAGATTGAGCGGCTTAGGAGCATTTGGACGCCCCGTTCCAGCACCAGCAGCGGCGAGTCCGGCACCAGCAGCACCACCAAGAACGGCAGCGGCACCTTCAGGAGTAGGAGTTCTGACACGTAGGGGTGCAGGGACCTGAGCTGAGGGTGTCATTGGCCCATTGGCCGCGGTCGCCTCCGTCTCTGCGTGGTTACCGAACGGGTTTGTCAGGCTTGTGGGTTGGGTCATAGGAGCAGACTTCTCGGACATCTCTGCGTGGTTTCCGAATGGATTAGCCGGGTTGTTAACCTGGTTTCGGGCTGGACCACCAGCTGCAGCTAATGCGTTGATTCTTGCCTTCTGCGCTGCAAGGTCTGGAGAAAATTCCGTCAGAGGACGCAAGCTCAATTGTGGAGCGGTCGAGGTTCCTCTGGCTGACCGAGCGCTGGGGGTGCGGTTAACCCCGACGACACCACCCTCGTTGGTAAATGAACTCTGGGCCTTTTCATCATCATGCTTCTCGTAGGCCCTATCGCCGTTCTGCTTCTTGCGGCGGTAGCAGAAGAAAACCAACGCTAGTAAAGCACCAATACCAAGGAGTATGCCAATGGCTAATCCTGCCTTTGCTCCACCAGACATGCCATTGGACTGTGTCGTTGCAGCTGCAGTTGGTGTACTCGATGCAGAACTTGTTGCCGATTGCGCGATAAAAGAGGAAGTCGGTGTAGGAGTATTCGATGTTGAAAGCACCGAGCTCGAGGGTGGTGTTGGCACGATAGATTCACTTAATGATTGGCCGGATGAACTAGATTTGCTTTGCGAAGATGGACTCGGTGTGGAAGAACTCGCCGCGGAGGAAGACTCAGGCTGTGCACTTGTTAAAGGACTAGGAAATTGTGTTGTCGGCTGCTGACTCGAAGTTTGCTGGGTGGGGGTGGTTTGAGCGATTGGCGTTGGCGTCGAGTCAACACTCGTGCTGGGCTGGGGTGGTGCAGACGTTGAAGGCTGGATTTGCGGAGATGTCGAAGGCTGCACAGGCGTTGGCGATGGTGTATCTTGAGTTAACGGAGCGGGTTGCACATGCTTGCTGGAATGCGTGGTTGGAGCAGCAGGCGGTGCATTGAGAGTGCTGTACCCCCCAACTGGACCGTCGAATGTCTTCGCCGCCGTCTCGTAGACTACTTGTACAACAGTAGCATCTGGGTTCCGAGCCTCGAGAATCGCGGCCCTCTCATGAACATGGTGCTTCGCATGGTGTTGATGCATTTTGAGCTATGCAAACAGCGAGTTGCTGGCGCAATGGTCGCCGAATGGGTTTATTATGAAGCTCGGCGTTCTTAGTGACGCGAGGTATCCGAGGTAGATTGAAGCGGTATTATGGTGAATTAAGATCCTGTGGCTATTGGGGTTCAAACTGCCCGTTGTTTCACGTCACGAAGGTGTGTACTGAAGGAAAGGATTAGTTTGAAGCAAATGGGCGCGTCTACTGGTTCGTCGATAAAAGAAGGGCGACGAGCACAGCAGGTCCGCGACGATAAGGTATGCTATGGTAAAGAGCGACAGAGCATAAAGCGTATGGAGGAGGCAAAAGTGGTGAGAGGGTCGAAGAGAAGGTGAGGGTGAGGACGAGGGTGAAAAGAAGGGAGAGACGTGTGGTGCGGAGCAGCGGGTACCTGGAACGGCGCAGATCTGCAATTAATTTCGTTAATTTCGTTGTGCAATTTCCCGCCGCGCCAAGCAAGCAATCAATTTCAACAATCCAGTCAAAATCAACCAATCAACAAACACCCGGCACTAGGGTTTCAGGGCGGCCTTGTAACGTTGTCGACACAACCGAATTCATCATGCACTCTCGAATCCTTGATATCAGAATCGAGAAATCAGAACTATCTATTAAACGTTACACCCTCCCATGCCTTCGAGAAGACTGCTTTCCTACGTCGTTTCTGTCAAACAAATGCATATTCGCACGTCTGTGATAATATAGTGATCCGACGTGCGCAGCACCCACGACGACAGAAAACATCGGCAACAATGTTCAATCAACAACGCAGAAAAAACCCCCTTATCGCCGTTTCGCGCTTGCAGATACTGCCAAATAGTTCAAACATCCCACATCAACCGTAAAGGATCTTGATACAAATCTCTGATGCTGTGATCTACCCTTCTAGACACCAAACCCTCAGCTGGCTCAGGGGCACCACTCCGCTGGCATCAGTATTTCCAGGTGCGTCCTCCAAGCCAGCGTGAGCAAAAGATACGAATGGCTTTCTATGAAAAAGAACGTTTTCCCTTTCCCTCCATCCATTGTAGTTCTATCTTTTGCTTTGGATAGCGGTAACGATATCCCTACGATCATATAACCATACTGGTTATATCCAAGCGTTGCCTTTTCAGTCTTACGATGCCAGGGCTGAAGAAGCTTTTTTTTTTACTCCTGGTTGCGAGATCTGGTAGCGGTCGTTTACAAAAGCAACTTCGCAGGAGCGCACGCCTGGGAAAACATGGAAGCAAGCATGAGATACTCAAAGCCAAAAAAACACTGAATCAATTAAGGGCTTGAGCGTGGGCCGCAGGGATGTAGTTTTCTTTGGATAGGTGGTTTCAATGCTTACTTTAATCATTGTTACCCATAAGTTCAAGGGTGATGATATCAATATAAGAGCGTGGCACTAATGAACGTAGTCTGCGATGTACGGTTGATTCCTTTGGTCGTCATAACGCTCCTTGTCCATACCAGCAAAACCCCTCCGAAGAGTCCATGTTCCCCCTAGATCGAATCACACATCAGGAAGCGACGTCAGATAAGACGAAGTGATTCTGCGTACAGTAGATAATCTCCTTTTCCGGGATTTCGTCATCCGATTCGTATTCACCGTCTGCGATATCCGTTACATCTTCCTCCGTAAGCATTGGCGTAGGCAAACTGAGTATTGGACAAGATCCCCTTTGTCCTTATAGCGTAATGACTCTCCACTCTGGAAGTCGATTTTGACGTCTGCGGTGTAGTTGATGTCCGCCTGTCCCCGTTGACAATAGGAATAGCATCGATGCTTTAATCCCGGATCCAGAGAGCCTGAGAGACTTCAACTCAATGTGGCTGTATGTGTTTCAACTGTTCCCATTGTCTGGGGTTTTACCAGTTTGCCACTGATAGCTTTCGTCGGCCTTAGCGATCTCAGGAATCCTGGTCTCAACGCTCACATTAGCAGTGAATGTTTGGGTGGTTGACGAGGTGAAGCTGGTCGAGTTGGTTCGCTCTTGAGAATCTGTGATTTTCCAGTTAAGGACGCTTGTGCTTCCCCGCTTATCAAAAGTCGCAGAATCCAGGGTGGTTCTGCTAATTAGATTGGTTTGTGGAGGATCATAGACAACATTTGAGATAGTAGTCTTGGTGACCTCGATGAGAAATATAAGCCCAAGGGCTTTGACGTAAGCGGACTTTGCATTACTGGTAGCACCTACGAGATAGCCAGATCCTACGTTGATAGAGTATGGGGTATATCCTTTCCAATAGCCACCGCCATCAATATGCTTGTTGTAGGTTGTTGATAGTTGGATCCGGGCCAGGTCCTTGTATCTGTCATCAGTCCACAAGGTTACCCAAGTAACTCTCTCCCCCGGCTCAAACCGGATTTCGTGAATAGTCCAGGATTGGTAACCGTGCGTCGAAGATGTTGTATTGTCAGAATAGGTCAGCTTAATAAACCTAACACGTTCACCGTCGGCATATGTTGTCAAGGTTTTGACCATTTTACCCTCTCCAGCTTTACAGTCCAAGAAGTCCGCACCGCCGGACTGGCCCACGATTCTTTTGAGGAGTGTAAGGACCATCCACGTATGGCTGACTCTGCGGGTTAGGGGTATTCGTGTTTCTAGCAGCGAACGGGAAGAAGCCTATCAAAGATTCTTGAGATGATCTAACACGATTGAATATCTCTAGCGTGATGAGAGAACTTTGATTTTTTGAGAAAAGAAATAGAATAGCTAAGCTGCTTATACTTCGAGGCCGTACAAAAAGAAAAACCAAGCAGTCCCACGATCCGATTTGGAAAATCCGTCGAGTAAGAAAGCACCTACCCACAACTTGTAGGTCCAAAGTCGAACAGAGATGGATGTGCAAAGTTGTTTGAACTTGCGTCGGCGCTGATGCTACAAGGGTGCCAGTCCTGAGGAGCATTGTGTGGATGGCTGATAATTGACAGGACGGGTTACATGGAATTCAGCTGTACTCCACAGTCTCCCAGAAGCAACAGTTTATTGTACTTCTGCGTGGAGGTAGAGAAGTATGTTGATGACATCCGATGTATGACGTTGGAAGTATGCAGGTTTTGATCACGACACCGGTTGATAGAGTGTCATTGTGTTGGTTGCTCTCTCATTGTTATATATGTTCATCATTTTATCGAATCTGTGCAACTCCAACCTCCGCAATTGATATCGAGAGACAAGAGGTCGGGGTAAAAGTCCGGAGAAGGCGCTAGTGGTGACGCTACTTAGGGCAGTCGTTAGAGGAGGTTGGGATAAAGTATCTACAGTACCTAGGTGTGCGCAGCAGGCACGACCGTGATCTCGTCCGATGGCACCCGTTTAAGGATAGAGCCGAGAAGCATAACAGAAGTATTCTATCGATCATGAGCTCCTTCAACTGGGGTATCTACAGTATGCGGAGTGAACCCGTATGGTCGTAGCGTGGCCGAGGAAGTCTGCCGCTCAGCTTGGCAGAAAGACATTCAAACATCTCCTTCATCGTCCTGAAGAGTCTTGATGCGTATTTGTTTCTGCATATGCATGTGAAATGCTGTAATCTTCGTAACCTAGCGTCCTAGACACGAAGTATTTCCCCCCGCCCTCAAGAACCACCATCGAAATGTCCCATATAGACAGTAAAAAAGCCATGCATAGCCGGAAATACAACGGTCGACAGTATTGACAAGCTAAATCACATCAAAACGCTCAATTTGCAATATACTTCCCACTCACCACCTTCCGCAACAGCGGCACCTCTTTCCAAGCTCCGGCAGGGGTTGTCATCGTACCTTCATCAGCAAAAGGATCAGAGCCTCCTTCCTCTTTAGCAGCGGCCACCTGACTGAGGCCCAATCCGCTTCCAAGACCTGCCGCGCTGTCCCCGCTGATCTCCCATCTCACCTCCACATTACCCGGTTTTGCCTCGGATTCGGTACTGAAGCGCGCAAGTAGCTTATGAGGTGCTTCGGCGTATCCGTCAAGAGTGATGTCGCCGACCTTCCAGTAGATCATAGACTTTTCCTTCGAGAATGTACCGACTGGTCTCGACTGGCAGGCCGAAGCTTTGGAGTTCTCGAGGGTGATCAAGATTACGACATTCTTCAACGATACGCTTCTGCCGGTCGGAGAAGCGAAGGCGGGATTGAATGCATAATTTAACATTACTGATGTCTGCGCCGACTCGACCTTCCAGGTTGGTGTGAGCACCATCGGTGCGTGCGCGGCCAAGTTGCCTTCGTCGACATGGACTTGATACTTGAACGCCACAGTAGTGCGAGGAATCAACGATATGTTGATAGAGTATTCCCCAGCTTTGGAAGGGATCTGAGTGATGAAATTAGGGTTTGGTGCCACTTTCTCGAGAACGGGGAAATTCTCTAGTCTTATGCTCTGTGAAGCGTGGGTGGAGGTCTCGCTTGCGGTATACGAGAGTGCAAGTTCGCCTATGACTATGGCTTTGGATACTCGGCCTTGTGCGAACCATGCACTGACGGTTTCAACAACCGAGGCGTTCAAACCAGGCTGGTACATTTCTGGATGCCTTATAGGAGTACTATTCGCCATACTGCTAAGGGAGTTCTGGGACCGAATAGACTGCGCATCCGAACCACGATGAGCCTCCGACGGCAGAGGTGGCGATCTGGCAATACTGAGAGAAGACGCAGGCTGAGCCAGAGGATCTGCCGTGATAGGCGGTTCTGTCGTTTGGGGCGTGGGTACGAAAATCGTGTTCCTTACATCTCTGCGACCCCGATTTGCGGTTGGCTTACGTGGTGTAGCCACCTGCTGTGCTTGCTATGACAACGTCAATATTACTTCGCGGTAAAGACCGCTGGGAGAACGAACTGCTCTCAATCTACTGGCGACACTTGACAATGCTGATTGGGCATCGCCATCCTCTTCTTGAATAGGTTCGTCCCGAATATCCAGTTTAATAGCAGGCGATTCAGCATCACTATAAATATCAGTGGGGGCTTCTATCCCACAAAGTGAAAACAGAACTTGCTTACACTGCTGCGGCTTCTTGCTGGGCGCGGGATATCTCATCGGTAGCAGCTGCTGGTACGCTAAAACCATCATTGTCTCGCTACAAACCAATGAGTAATGTAAAAAAGGGCAGTTGATTCTCACAGTACTGACCTCGGCCGGGATTGGTGGGGGAGGTAAGGGTTGCTCAGGCTGTCGTGGAATCGCATCACCACTCGCCCGGACTCCATTCGTCTGAGGTAAGGCTGAAGGCGTCAACGGTGGAGGCAAAATCGTATCTCCATTGGACCGCTCGTTGGCGCGTTGTGGTTCCGGAGGTGGCTGAGGGCGCTCTACAGGTGGTGCTGTAGTAGGACGTGGCATTGCTAGTTCCTGACGCAGCGGCGGAGAGGGTAGATGTATTGTTGAATCTTCTGGCGAAGGAATGGTTTGCATGTCTCTTGAGCTGGGGCCCCGTCGTAGGGGGTTGCGACCAGGTCGATTTCTCTTCTCTGGGGATGCCGCAGGTTGTGTCGGCTTCGGATCTTTCTGTCTTCGACCCATGACAGTGCCCAATCGTCGCAGCCCTCCAAACCCGGTACGCTTCTCTTGAGCTACTGGATGTAAGTTTGGTTGATTACTTATGTGAAAGGATCACATACCAGACCCAGGCCCAGACCCTAATCTCAGAGCGCCTCCTGAACTTGCTGACCTTTCACTTGCGCCATCATCTCCACCTCTAGAAGGCGAAGGAGCTACTAATGTATTTCCCGATGTGATTCTGCTTGTCTGCCTCGCAGGTACAATTGGCGCACCAGAAGATGACCGCGCAACAAATGTGGATATCTCATCAGCGGTATTCAGGTTTAGTATCACGTTCAAGCAAGTTTCGGCGGCAATCCGATTTCTCTCAATCCGGTCGACCTCGTGAGTCTCGAACTGAGTAAGCACGTCACGTAGATGATTGACCCGACTTTCGTCTAGAGCCTGCAGCTGCTCAAAAACATAGGGTGCCTGAGTCGCCCATTGTTGGTTTGCGTTTTCGAGATCAAGGCTTGCATTGGTGGCTTTATTCGCTCCTGATTTACCACCATGGACTTTGTCCGCTCGCTTCTGTGTCGCCTCGACTTCCCTCGACACCGCAGCTAAATTGCCTTGTATAGTACTCATAGCCTGCATTTCCCTGCTCTTGCTCTGATAATCTCGCAATGGCCGTTCTACGTCTGCTTCCAGTCTTTGCGCGAAAGTACTGTGGGATTGGGCGAGAGTTTCCGTGGATCTGACAATGCTCTGCCATGGTGCTTTGAAGATCCTGATTGGATTTAGACTTTGATTCAGATTATCAGTAGCACTTAACTTCGTACCCAAGTTCAGAAGATGTATTTTGCGGCTGTCTGGCAATAATCTTTTTTAGGCCCTGCACATAAGCTTCCTCAACGCGCCGTCGCTCCTACTTAGACTATGAGTTCACATATCGAGAAGATCGGGTTGCGAAAGCTTGCCGAAAGGTAGTCTGCTATGTCAGAATTGACTTTCCCAATCAGCTTAACACGCTCTTCGAGGATGGCAACAGCTTGGCTGGGCTGAAGGCCATTCTACAAACGTTCAGTATATGAACCCATCACGGTAGGGATTACTTACCAGCAGCGCGGGATACTCTTGACGTGACAGCTCCATGCTGGTCACTTACTGCTTAATCTCTAAACAAACTACTAGACAAAGACGTTGAATATCGCTGTCGCCGCAGATGCCGACATCCGAGGCCAAGCGTGAGGACATTGCGCCTCAGAGTCGGGTCTAAACGGTCTTCCCTGCATGCCGCTTTTAGCGTACTTTACTTCCCATGGCAGCGATACCACCAGGGCACGTGCAGGCAGCAGGGATATTCAACGGACACTATCATGCAAATCATTTCTTTTCTGATTCTTTGTAAACCTGTTCATTAACACGGTCTCTTGGCCACTCACTTTCTTAGCATGTTTGCTTGAAGCATTCGCTCAGACTCCTTCACCTTGTTGTCTTCAGGGTGTTGTCATCATGTTGCTACATGGTTCGTCTTAGATACATGCTCCAGCGGATCTCATTGTCCACTCGGGAATAGAGAAATCTATTTAGATCCATCTCATTACCTAGAACAATCCGATACAAAGTCGTTTTTTGAGAGGTAGAATCACTCGTTATGAGTTCCTCGGAAGCCGCCGAGGATTGGCGATCCGAGATCAACTTTTCTGAGCGCCTCAATTTCATCATGCAGATGCAAGTATTATTCTACTTAGTGTCGACCTACCTCTGACCTCTTACCAAGGATGACGGTCTATAAAGCCGCTCACTCAGATTTACAGCCGGTTCGGATTCAGAATAATTTCAGGCAATTAGAGGCTGATATCTTCAAGCATGCCTCTTCTGAAGTACATCCCCCCAATAAGCCCAATTATAAAACAGGCGACGAACTCGGTAGCTGACTGACCACTTTCAAAGGAAGATTATGGCCGACGATGTAATGAGAATATAGAGCATCAAAATGGTGTTCAGAACAGCGAAACCTTCAATGAGGCCAGCCAGCCCCCAGAATCTGCAGAAACCCCCCTACCAACCAAGCAAGTTGGCCCCTACCCAAACGCTACATACCACCAATCCGGACTCTTCTCCACCGTCTACAAAGCCTATGACCCCTCCAACAATCAGCTCGTCGCCCTTAAACTCACCACCCCCTCCCAAAGTCAACCCCCGCACAATCCTGTCCGCGAAGCCCGCATCCTCAAAGCCGCCATCCACCCCTGTATCATCCCTCTCCTCTCAACCCATCATGCTCCTGGCGGCCATTTCCTCCTCGTCTTCCCCTTCCTCCCCATAGACCTGCAAACTCTCATTCCTTCCCACCACCACGGCATCGACAACCCTCAAATTCGCACTCATTTACATGCCATCTTCTGCGCTCTAGCACATCTTCATTCCCTGGGCATTATTCACCGCGACATTAAGCCCTCCAATATCCTCCTCGCCTCCCCCTCCGGCCCTGTCTACGTCGCCGACTTCGGCATCGCCTGGATGCCTGGGGATGCCGCTTCCGAACCTCCGAGTAAGAAAATCACCGATGTTGGTACGACTTGCTATCGACCCCCTGAACTGTTGTTTGGGCACACCGCGTACGACTCCTCGCTTGATCTATGGGCGGCGGGGTGCGTGGTAGCTGAATGTATCACGCGGATGATGCTATTTGACGCTGGGGCGTTGGGGAGCGAGTTGGCATTGATTCAGAGCATCTTTAAGACATTGGGGACGCCCAATGACGACACGTGGCCCGAGGCGAGAGGGTTCTCGGATTGGGGGAAGATGCAATTTGTGGAATTCCCAGGGAGGACTTGGGAGGAGATACTGCCTGGTGCTGATGAGGTTGCGCGCGACTTTGTAGGGAAGCTGGTAAGATATCAGAGTAGTGAAAGGTTGACGGCTGCTGAAGTGAGTATCTGCGAGGAAAGGTCGCTTGATTGAGTAATGTGCTGGGCTTTTGCTGATCTGGTGTCAGGCTTTAAATCATCCTTTTTTTCGAGCAGACTAGTGGTTGAGATTTCAGAACTGGATAATCTATGGAACAGCAGCGGCTCCGATCTAGACTGCGTCCGTAAACCTCATGGAATGGTAGCCCAAAGACCCATCAAGCTATATTCGGAGACGGTAGCTATCGGATCTCCGTTCGAATAACTTACTATATCAGCGGGTCAAAATCGACAATCCAATAGAATGAAGAAAGCTCAATGCTGGGCTTTTAGTTTTCAAAAGATTTTCTCAGACATCAGGCAAAACGACGGCGATATAGTCCAGAAGGGGATCTAAATTCGGAAGAGAAAACCTCGCTGCAGCCACGAGGTGACCTCGGACAAGTTCCGGAGAATTTTCGGCGGTTTCCTACGAGGGTCTGTCTCCCAGATGAACACGAACGGGAGCGAACAGCACAGAATGCAGACCGTCTAACTACCAAATGCGCACAAAAGTAATCCACGGCAGTTCCCGACCCGGCATCCTATATCTCACCTCCGCACCCCAATCACCTACCCCAACCCCAGTTCCCTATCGTCAACGATTTGCAATCAGAATTTCAGAAAGGATAACTCGATTCCTCCCCCTCCCCCAAATCCACCCCCCTCTCCCTCTGCTCCTCCGCCTTCCGATCCAAAAACTCCAACAACACCTCCCCATACCTCTCCCTCCCCTTATACCTCACAACATCCTCCCCCCAACTCCTGACCGCACTCGCCAACCTCCTCGGCACTCCCGGCTCCTCCGCCACCTTCGTAATCGGCTCAAAATACGTCCGGATCGTAAACACGACGCCCCCACTGCGCGGCAAGCGCCGCAGCGACTGCCGCTCGGATCGGAACCAGTGGTGCTCGATGGCTTTGTTTTTCTCGGCGGTGGCCCAGCCGATTTTAGTGGTGTTGGTTTCGCTGTGATCGAACGAGTCTTCGTCGCCGATGGAGGAGGACCAGGCGAGGTTATCGTCTACCTGCAGGAAATAATTATTCCGCAGTACCGGGTTCCCTGGCTGCACCCTGCGGAAAAAGTTACACATGCCCTTTTCCAGTTTCTCCCTAAACCCAGGCACGTCGCCGCTGGTGTGGATCTCGGACAGGGGCATGCCGAATTTGTCCTGCAGGCGCCAGAACCCGGCGAGTAGGATGCTGCCGGCGAGGAGGTAGTACTGGCCGTCGGGGCGCTCGAACATGATGGCGAGGTCGTCCTGCACGAGTCGCGCGCACATGGTCATGGGATCTTCGGGCAGGGGCCGCGTGCTGATGTCGAAGGTCTCTCCGGTAACGAGGTTGTGGATGCCTGTTTCGGTCGGGGTGAAGAGCGTGGGGTACCGTTGGGGGAGGTAGGAGCATCTTATACAAACGCTCATCAGCCAAGGCCCATAAAAGATCGAAAAGGCCAAGGAGAAAGAAAACGCCATCCTCACAACTCCTCCAGCAACTCCACCGCCCCCTCATACGCCTCCGGCGCCGTCCTACAGCACCGCTCCCCCCTCTCCCTAATCCTCCTCGCCTTATCCGCATGGAACTTCAGATACTGGTTATCCAGCTCGATCCACTCGTCCCACTTCATCGTGCGCAGGCCCATCGTGATATGGTACGGTCCGTATCTGAATGGGCGGTAGGGGATTGGCTCGGTTTTGTGCACGTCGAAGTTCGGGTAAGGGGAGGCGGCGGGGCGCGTGAAGGGGACGGGAGGCCATGTTCCTTGGGGGCGTGGGGGGGTTTTGAGGGAAGCTGGTGGTTTGTGGGAGATGGTGGGTTTTTCGAGGTTGGGGGTATTTGGGCGGGGGCGGGGGCGGAGGTTTCTAATGCGGTGGAGGGCGGTAGTGAGGAGGTAGATAAGGAGGGAGGTGGCTAGGAGGCCGTAGAAGATTGGTTTGGAGTGGTCTGCGAGGGTGCGAATGGAAGTTTCGATGCCGACATGTGTGGACTGGAGATGTGTCGATGTCATTGCTGGAGGGGCAATTGGAGAGGTGGGACCGTAAAATTGGAATTGAAGACTTTCAGAGAACAAAATATTGAAGAGCCAAGCTTGAGAGAAAATGAAAAACCCTTTATTAGAAGGAGAGATTCCCATTAAGGTATGGATAGATCTAAGGTAGATAGAAGTAAGATGTGGGGAAATCATTGTTATCCATTCATATCTCAGACCCTTGTCATGCATGTCGTGCCCTCAATGGCGTCAAGGCGGACAGTTATCGCTCGGCAGGACTTCTGAGCCTATCGGGGTTAGCTCATCTATGGAAAAACAATATTCCACCACGGAAGACCAGCCTTAATTGTACAACTTTCACCACATTTCCCCAAGGACTCCTTTTCCCAATTCATTGTATACCTTATCCAGGATTCGTACTATTGGTGTATATATTGATTAGTATATTGTATTCGGCCAATGAAAGCGGATTAGCTTTTAGGCGCGTCTACGTCGAAGTAGACAATGGCGACCCCATCTTCTCCGGTACCGGGCTGGAATGATTTCGAGGTCTGGCACCCATAGGATTCTGGCTAGGGGATGTGTTCGTGATGTATCGAGGAAGCTGGCGCACTGTAGTTCCTCCCACTTCTCGGTGTCTTGTACATAGTTGGGCTCTATGGTCGATGGCTCTGTTCCGGGAAAGTACGAGTCCACTAGAAACGAGCAATGGTCGACTTCGAACTATATATTGTCAGCAGAGAATGGCACACGAAGTCTAGAGGGCCGTACATATTTCCCGGGATCTTCTAGGTTCTGATCATTCATCCCAGGTGGTATTAGCCATGTGCCAGGAAAAAGGCCGAAACCGATCTTAGCCTCGTTGAATTCTCCAGGAAGCAATCCGTCGAAAGCACTCTTGACGAACTTGGCTCTCATATTGCTGGGTAAGAAATATGAAGATGGAAACCGGTACCATTCCTTGGCGATGCAGACCGTCTCTTCTAATCCGGCAAATTCTGGCCGTTGCAGTGGTGCATATATCTGCAGTGGCGCGCGATAGGCACTGACCAAACCATAAGTTCGAAAGACTCCCAAATCAACTGATAGAAGAACGATTGCGCTCACAAACGCCAGCCTTAAAATCGGCGGTATCTTGCCAACGAGTTTCTTCGGATCCGACGATCCGAGATAGCCAAGCATAGTATGCAAAGCGATGGCCGCATTTAGACCAAGGCATGGATATGCCGGATACATAAATCGCTCTTCTTTGTGTGCTTGTGAGGAGAATATGACAAGCCAGAGATAGAACGGGGTGACAAATACCACATTTCTTATCCAATTTTGGCTTGTCCTGGTTCGACCCCCGAATATGAACTGTAACGCTAGGACTGGTGCAGCAGCCAGGGCGAGTAGGAACCAAATATTAAAATTAAGCAGTAGATTGCGAATATAGAAGTCCCAGGGTTCGGTACCGAATATATTTGGCCCACGCGAGGAGCCACTGAATACGTTATAGAACACAATGCGCCAAGGAACTACGACCACTTCGTGGTAGAAGAATGTATCGATCGCAATTTGTAGAGCCTAGATAACTTTAGCATGACTTTTCATAACTGCTCAGCTAAATTCAATTACCAGAACAATCAATGACCTCACAGTCCCATCTATGTATCTCCATGCGATTTCGCTAGCTTCTCCCATCATTGACGCAAGAACGATGTCTTCCAGGACGAAAGGGGCGATTAGAGCACCCGAGAATGGCCAGCCAACGACGGCTCCGATGCCAAACCACATAATGCCCTGCGCGGACTTCAATCCACCTTTCCAGTCCATAAAGGCGGCCATGCCTAACATTGTGGTATACATGGAGAAGCTTGACGGTAGGAATGCTACCGACGCATGAAACATCCCAGGACTGAAAAGCGTTGCGAGCATAAACATTACTCCGATCCTTGGATTCAACGTTCTGGAGATGGTGGAGAAGAGGCGCGATTGGCACACTGCACAAGCAAATGCGAGTGCTACTCGGATAAAGTAGAATTCGAACGTCCTTTCAGACGAGAAAAAGGATCCGAACTTGCCAACAATCGCATGTATGACAATGTAGAGCCAGCTACGAATTGAATACTCAGGAGAGTACTCCCAGGTTTGTAGGCCAAAGGCATGGTTGAGGTAGTGTGTCGGTTCCCAATAATTAAAGACCTCGTCGCAATCCTGTATAGGTGCATACAAGGCGGCGAGTGTATTTGCAACGAGATATATATAGAATGCAGAGATCGTTTGCAGATATTGGTCTGATGGAGGTAACTTTTTGTTTGAACGCCCATTGGGCTTCCCTCGAGGCTGAGCTTTAATTGGCGCGGAGCCAACCTCTCTGCTACTTGCAGAGCCTGGGGCTGAGCCTTCGGCTTGGGTGGCCGATTCTTGCATCGCAGGCATCGTCCAGATGTTACTCTCTATTGAAAATGTAAGAATAGGGTGCGAACCCTCGGAAGTCAGAGCTTCAAGAGTGAGATTAATTTACTCTTTAGCGTGGACGGCATCCCGTACGCTAATGCAACTTTATTAAAAACCTAATTGCACAACCTTAAATTTTTCAGATCCCAAATCTTCGCGTTTGCTAATCCGTAGAGTAAACTTAATGTTTCTTCCTTAGAATCTACCAGATTCTGCTACCTCAGTGGCAAAGACACTGCTGCATATCCTCCTGAAATGGATTTCGATACGATGGCAGACTTAGACGGTCCTCCGCCTAAAAAACCCCGGTTGGAAACTCCACAATGCCAAACTCTTCTTGCGGACCCTGATAACGCGGTCGATGATATGGATGATTTGTACGGCACACCGCCTGCAATCCCAGGAAGCCCTATCCGAAATGCGCCAAAAGAGGTCATATCAACAGCTCCTACACTGGCCCATCATTTACCAGGGCTAGGGTTGAACGGCAATCTCACGCAATATCCGGTCAGTAATGACACAAACACGTTCAAAACGCCGTTACTAGAAACGAATCATGGAGAAGTAACCAATGGCCAGAAACAGTCGAGTGACTTTGATGGTGCTCAACAAGAGCAGGCACTTACGGAAGGAGGAGAAATGGGAACGTTAGCGGCAATTGTACAGGGCACAGATACCGCAATGTCAGAGGCTCAGAGGAATATTCCAAACGCCAGCAATGTTCTGATACCTGAAGTTTTCAGTCATCACATGGGACTGATGCCAGGGTCTCCCAAGGTCGGAGAGTCAAGCAAGGTAGGACTACGGACAGCTGAACCCAAGAGCAACGCCCCTTTTCTATCGCAGCCCCTAGGATCTCGACTTCAAGAGGGTAGCGAAGCGAACGGTATTTCGCCAAAGCAAGAGCCGATATCAGGAATTCCAGAGACATCGAAGACCCGTCATGAGCGAGTAGACGATTCGTACGGTATAAACGGCATAGATGATATGTCACCAAAGCCTGATCTTGCTCACGATGTGCCACCAATCGCATCCCTTACAACAGAGCTGTTGGCTCCCAATCCCGCTAAAGGACCCGATGACGGTGAACAGCCATTGAAAGCAGAAGCAGACCCAAGCACAACCCTGAAAGAGCTCCCCGAAGCCGATGGTATTGATGGAGAACCAGAGTTCGAGATCGACTCGTCCCCTATTGAATCATCGTCATCAGACACATCCACCGATTCTTCGTCATCAGATGACAGCGACGATGACTACCAGATGCTCGACCCCGAGGAGGAAGCCCGTCGACTAATGCAAGAAGACATGGGTTCAGATGGCGAAGGCGCAGGCAAAGGAGTCAAGGGTACTGGCATTGGCCACGTTCGAACCCTTAACGAGAAACCCGATGCTATAGTGGAGAGGCCAAATGTAATAGTCACCGCGGATATGAAGATCGAAGAGCTCGGCAACGTTGAAAACCTGGTGGATAATCTCGCTCTTATCAAGGCAAAGATATCTGGCGAATATCAAGTCCTAGAGACTGGTTCGGTGCTCTGCCTTGGAGATAGAACCGTGATCGGTGTCATCGCAGAAACCCTAGGTCGTGTTCAGCAGCCCTTCTACTCCGTTTGTTTCACTAATGCAGCTGCCATAATCGAAATCGGCATATTCAAAGGCACGAAGATATTCTATGTGCAGCAGCACTCTACATATGTATTCACGCAGGCTATCAAAGCCATCAAGGGCTCCGATGCTTCAAATCTACATGACGAAGAAGTCGGAGATGACGAGCTGGAATTCTCTGATGACGAGGCTGAAGCTGAGCATAAGCGGAGAGTCAAGATGCAAAGGCAGTCGAAGAGGGACACCAGGACGGGGGACAGGGATGGCTTTACGAGAGGCCCACAACAACGTGGGCGAGGAAATCGAGGTGGTCGAGGTGGTCGAGGTGGTAATGGGTTCCGGGATAGAGATATCCAGGACCGAGTGAGGGACTTCAATATACAACACCAAGACGCGGGCGGCATAAACTACGACGACAAATCAGATGGCGACGACCTATACACTCCCCTGGCGCGGCCTTCCAACCTCCATGAAATGATGGGCCTTAGAGAAGCACCCTTAGAAAGCACTACCGTAACCGAGAACAACTTCCGAGGCGCCCGCGGAAACCGAGGCAGAGGAGACCGCGGAAGAGGACGTGGGGATCGTAGCAGAGGTCGGGGAGGGCGTGGTGATGGGAGAGATCGAGGCAGCTTTGGCAGGAACGGAAGCAGCGATCGACAGCCTCAGCGCAGCTATTCACCTCCCGGTCTCGGCAACGGCTTCCACTCCCCATCACAGGCCAACACCGAGCATTCGTCCTATCCCCAATATAATGGCTACCGCCCGCACTCCCCACCGCAGAACAACACCTTCGCACCCCCAGCTCCTTACCCGCAGCAACCTGCCGTTCCCTACCAACCAACCAGCCAATTCTACTCCCAAGCCCCCAACCCCCCATCCCAATACACTCACGCCTACACCCAAGGCTATCCCCAGCCCCAATACCAGCCTCCCCAAAGCTTCCCGCCACAACACCAGCAACAACCACTACCACAACACTACTATCCCACCAACCAACCTCAACTACAGTACTCGTCACCCCAGCAATACAACCGCCCCGCGGCGCCTCCGACGCCGTCGAATATTCCTCCTGGAGCGTATGTCAATCCGGCGTTCTTTGCTGGTGCTAATGCTTTTGGATCTGCTGGAAGGGGGCCGGAAGGATCACGGTGAGGGGTGAGGGATGTTGGGAAGGTGCAAGGAATCAGGGGATGTTGGAAGGGTGGAAAGTGGAAGTGTGGGGATATTGTGATTGTCCAGCATTTTGTAGATAAATGGCGATTTATACTACATAGCATGGCCCTCTCCCAGAAGACCAGAGTGGATGTGTATTCAGGTAGCTGTTCCATTACATTGAGAGCCTAGCCTCGTACTGCTATCTACGTGACTTTCCTTCTAAGAGTCAATCGCATGCGCGCGGCCCAATTAAATCGGAGGTAATCTACCTCATTCAATAATTCCTACACACTACCTAGGGCTCAACTCAATCCCTACAGCCGCCGTATCAACCTGAGCCTAACTCTCACCAACATCAAATTTTCTACCTAGTCTCTCTACCCATCTCTCCAACCAACCAACCCTTGATTATTCCGTCATAACCGAGCATACCAGCCATCACAACCTCCACCTTGCCAAATCGTCAATTGTACACACACACACACACACACACACACACACACACACCCACCCACCCGCCCGTCCTCTCCCTCCAAGGAACGGAGTCCAGAACTCCACAAATCACCGTGCAATTCGTCCAACGAAAACCGGGCAATGTCGGTAATGTACATCGGAATACGATAGGTTCATGAGCCACAGACTATCAAAATATCGTCATTGAAGTTGATGGTAGGCTTTTCGACATGTAGGGTGGGACCTTTGGAGCGGTGCTGGGTCATAGAGGTGGTATGAGGTGAGGGATAGGGGATGAAGGGGAGTGAGAGGGCTGGAATTGTGGTTGGTGGCGGGTTGGTGGATGATTAGTCGTAGATGTAGCGTAATCGGGTTTCCTCTCGCGTTCGTTAGGGGTTGGAGTTTGCTGGGCATCTGGTCATTCCAAAGCCGATTTCGTCAAGTGTGTTACAGATGAGATATGCGAGAACGAGATAAGAGTATGCTTTCGAGTGTTCTGCGCGTTCAGTCTTGCGTCTCGACTCTTTTTCTTTTGTGTGATGGGCCCTGGGGCATTGTACGGTCTGCATCGCGAAGTATTTGTATCGTCTCTGAGCTGCCGCTTAATATCGCAAGGTCCAGTGCTCTCTGCGCCGAGTCCCATCTCCATGGAAGGGTGGTCGTAGCATGCCTGTCTGCGCCTGCAATCAAAAGGAGCTGTACCATTTCTGAGAGACCTTTCTTAGCCGCGATGTGTAAAGCGGTCATTTCAGACATTAGGAATGTAAGTTTCGTGTTGGCGTCCGCACCAGCGAGTAGAAGGCTGCGCACAATATCTAGATTGCCTCCTTGTACTGCGCCGGCAAGAGCGTTTTCTCCAGAGATGACTTTCAAATTTGGGTCTGCTCCTGCACCTAACAAAAGGCGGACGATCTTGAGATGTCCACTCCGTGCCGCTTCATGGAGAGCGCCTTTAACACCTCGATATACGATATTTGGGTCTGCTCCTGCACCTAACAAAAAGCGGATGACCTCTAGATGTCCACGGGATGCCGCTTCATGGAGAGCGCCTTTACCACCTCGATTTACGACATTTGTGTCTGCTCTGGCAGCTAACAAGAATCTAAGCTTCTCCAGGTAGTTGTTTTCCGCGGCAATTGATAGCGAGTATCCAAGAATCTCAGAGTCGGTTCCTGCATCAAGCAATAGCTGCATCACATCCAACGACCCATGCAATACCGCACTCTCCATAGGTGACGAATAGCCATTTATGTCAAAACCTAAATCACTGACGGAATTGACATCTGCCCCCTTGCCAAGAAGCAATTTGACTATTGCTGTCTGGTTTGTCTGGACTGCTCTCTCTAGAGGATGACCAATGTTGACATTTGCATTTGCCTTGAGGAGTAGGTACACTATGTCCGATCGATTGTTCTGAGTAGCTATAGAGAGAGCTGTTTCTCCGTCCTCAGTGATTGCGTTGACATTTGCACCCACATATACAAGCCGATCGACGCTCTCACAGAGCCCATTCTTTGCTGCTATCTGTAGGGCTGTGGCATAATAATGGTGGGACTCTGAAGTTGCATTGACATCTGCACCAGCATCTATGAGGAGTCTAGCAATGTTTTGATGGCTTTTCTGCAAGGAATAGCTGAGCGCGCTCATCCCATTTGGCGACGGCTGGCCATTAACGTCTGCTCCCGCTTCTAGCAGGATGGATGTCAGCTCCAGACTCCCAAACTGCGCAGCACTTTGCAGTGTTGTCAGGCCAGTGTCATTTAGTACAGGAACATTTGGGTCTGCGCCACTTTGGAGCAATAAGCATGCAATATCAATATGTCCGCGCCGTGATGCTTTTTGAAGAGCAGTATGCTGACTTGGTTCAGAGCGGCATACTAGATCAGCTCTGGCACCCGCGATAAGTAGCCTCCTTGTTATCTCTAGATTACCGTTCGCTACAGCGCAACCTAGTGCCGTGGAACCATATGTCCCTGGTGGAGCATTAGGATCGGCACCGGCAACGAGCAATATTCGTACCACGTCGATGTACTGTCGACGTACAGCAGCCTGGAGTGCCGTTAGTTCTTCCCACCAGGAAACCTTTCCAGGATGCGCATCAACAGTCGCTCCAGTCTCCAAGAGCAATCGCACGACCTCTAAGCTACCTTGGTATGCAGCAGCCTGAAGAGGTGTGGCATAGAGGCCCGGGGACTGGCAATTGATCTCAGCGTGCCAATCTAGCAGCAGCCGGACAGTGCGCAAATGTCCTCCTTTAGCAGCAAGCAGAAGGGGTGTCCCTTCCGCGGTACTGCTTGATCTGGCGTCCACTTCCGCCTTTCGTTTTAGCAACGACTCTACGATCCAACAATGCCCGCCTTTTGCTGCGCCTTGAAGTGCTGTCATCCTGCCACATTTCGCCTCGACGGCCGCACCCGTGTCAAGCAGCAATTGCACAATCTCTCTGTCTCCTCTAGAGGCTGCATACTGTAGCGCGGTACCACCATAACGCTGTGGTGGAGCATCGACATTGGCACCATTTTCAAGTAATATCTGTATAATTTCGATATTCCCTAGTCTTGCGGCCAGCTGCAATGCAGTGTCCTCGACGGACCTCTCGAGAAATTCGCCCCCATCTTCCAGTTCTTCCTTGTCGCTTTCTTCTCCTTCATCCCCGCTCTTACTCTCAACCTGTTCTTCTATTGCTTCAGTGCGGTTTGATAGTCTTGACTGCGCAGCCGTACCTGCCAGTGCTGAAGCTCGTGATATTGTCTTATAATAACCCTCATCCTGGCTATACAACGCATTAACTTCAGCACCTGCCTCGATTAGCGCTTTAGTTATTGAAAGATAGCCACCAGATACGGCCTCTAGTAATGGCGTTGTATTTCTGGGTCTTCGGTAGGAGATGTTGACGTCGGCGCCGTGGCTCAGTAACAGATCAACCGCACTTCCGTGGCCTTTTTTCGCAGCCAGTTCTAGCGGCGACCGTTCGTGAGCCCTTAATTCACGATTTACAGCCAGCTCTGGGAGTTTCAACAACTGCCGAAGCGCATGAAGGTTCCCGATCTCAGAAGCAAACTCAACCGCTGTAGTCATTCTAGGAGTGCGGTAGCCAACATCTTCCTCCACAGCACGTTCAAACGACGCGTTGATGTCCGCACCTGCTTTCAGCAAGAGGTCAAAAATTTCCCTGTCCCCTCGTTCAATAGCGTGATGAATTGGCGCCATGACCCTACGATCTCGAGGAGCGTCGATTTTGGTATTGACGCTCAGGAGGAACGAGGCTATCTCGTAGTGGCCGGCCTTGATAGCCACATCAAGTGCGCCCAAATCCCCGCCCGCCGTGCTGTCGAGATCCGCATTAGCGGCTACAAAGAGCTGAACAGTCTCCAAATCGCCACTTGAGGCTGCTGCAATGAGCCCAGCGCTTTTGACACTATCTGGTGCCATACCGAGACCTCCAAATGCCAGAAGTAATATGCGGACTAAGGCAACGTTGCCGCTTTCCGCAGCCAGAGTATATAGTCCCCGCAATTCTATGTCTTCCCTCTGGTCCTTTCCTCCAAGGGAAAGCAATCTCCTTACCAGCTCAGTATGTCCAGCCTGGATACTTAAATAGAGAGGTGATCTCCCAAAAATGTCTAATTGGTCAATGTCTGACATGTCTGTAGACGGAGAATGTAATACGTTGACCATTTGAATAACGTTATTCTCTGCTGCAACATGTAGAGCAGTACGGCCTATGTAGTCAACCGAGTATGAAGATCCTCCACAACGCAAGAAATCTTTCAGAGTTTGCGAGTCCTTTAGCCGTACTGCACGGTGCAAAGGTAATGTGACCAAGATTCCAATGGCTTCATCTAGGCCGAGGCGATGTAACACCTTCTTCAAAGCTATCGGGAAGGCGTTGTATAGCTCTATGAGCTTTCTTCTGTTTTCTTTTGCTTTAACAGTATTCCCTTGGGCCAAATCTTTCGAAAGGAGGCGCTCCTGTGGAATCAGGGTGCTGAAAAGTTCTTCGTTCTTCCCATTATTGTTCGTTAGAAGTTCGGAATCTAGTGATCCGTTTCTGAGTCTTCCGAGCGCGTACGCTGCGTATCTTATTTGATTCTTTAAATTGATCGTGTGCCATGTTTCTTCACCGCTCTGAGGCCCAGCTACAAGAAGTCGGTGGGCTTCAACAACAGTAGAGTCGCAGATTTCATCAAAACTTTGTACAAATTTCCCCAAATACTCAAGCTTAATCCAAAGAAGTGAATTCTTTTCTTGGGAGTATAGGTTTCGAAATTCTTCCAGATCATGCCACAAGACTTGTAAACATGTAAGATTCTCAAGCCTTTGAAAGGACGATAAGCAGTGAAACCAGGTAAACGAACATAGCTTAACTCACATCTGGTTGGCGTGTTCATTGATCAGGTAGACTCTACCAGGATTGTTACCAATAGTGATAAAATTCCCTGTACCGATTTCCGTCCGGATTCCAGAGGCTGAGACAGGAACAGTCGTAGATGATTCAAATATTGAAAGCAGGTTGGGGGAAGGTGTCCATGCTAACTCTGGTGCAGAAACCGTGACCGGTACCGTATGATCGAAATTTTGGGTACAACTGACAACGTCTACCGACTCAAGTATCGGAGGCAGATCGGTGGGTACTGTAAAATCGGCATTTTGGACCAAGATTGCTCTCTCAGCCGTGTTCTTGAAAGACCGAGCAGAACACGTGTAGTTGTATTTGCTGCAGCGAACACAGCGCTCCTCAGGCCAGGGAAGGTTCCCAGGTTCACACTGGTGTTGTCAGCGGCGGAGAAACGTACACACTGGTTATATTCGAGGACCCTAGCTTTATCTGCCCTACAACGAGCACATCGCAAAGCTTCGCGTGGCATAGCTTTGCGATAGCTGAATCAGTGAGCAACGTTAAATAGTTGATCTTCTTGTGGATTAAATGTCGGATTAGCAGAACTTGATAAGAGAATTGAATGAAGAAAGCTGTCCATCCCGGTGAAATGTAACGTCGATCAAAAGAGAAAGAGATAGAGAAGACTTAAAACAGAGACGCAAGCCCATGTTCATGGCACCCTGGTTCATCACCCGGCATCAATTGACAGCTCTCCATTCAAATAGATGCTGTTCGCAAATAATCATCAGCCTTCGCAAACGTCTCCAAGTCTTCGCAAATGGCGCTCACAGCCTCGTGGTTGCCCATGCCTCGAGAGCCAATCACTCATAGGTTGATGGACGGATTGAACCGACCTGCAGATAAGTGCAGGGTTGGATGAGACAAACCTAAATATGCGAAGAACAGAGATGCGAACAAGGTGGGGACGCTGAAAACTTCGCATATGGCTTGAAAGGATCATCCATTCCACCATCGTATGTCTGGTACTATCCGCCCAGCAGGCAGACAAGAGCAATCCCAAAACGGACAAGTACTGCTCAATCATCTATCACGTTAAGCTAAAAGATATTCGTCAGGATATGTCCTGCTTCTCCCATGGCCTTACAGGCTCGGCCATCCACGTTGTACACAGTAAGCCCGTTCACTGCAGGCCCACTTTCGCAATTGAACGCATGTATCAGCCTGTTCTTCGCATTTGATTTATACCACTGCGTGCGCTTTGCAGAACTCCAACCAATGTAGGGGGTCAACATGTCTACTTGGTCCTCTCGACCTTCCCATTATATAAGGCGCATCTTTACGCCATTCCTCTTCTATAATTCCAACTTCTACCTCCGGTTCTCTTCTCTCCGATTGAAGTGTATCTTTAAACCAATTGCGTCGAGACTTCCATAGCGTCTCCTTTGACATGAACAAGAGACCCTATCCTCGAACATCTGCTATGCAAGATGATGTCCTCCCAACCAGAGAAGATAGACAGAGACCAGGACCCCACACTGCAAAGCTCAACGTTATTGTCCCCACAGGCCATTTCACCGGTTCTCTACACCACCTAGAGCATGAAGTCTCGGATTCTAGCGAAACAGTCTTACGAAAGTTGCGCCTCTTTTATAACAAGAGGATGACCACTCGTTGGAGAAAATTCTGGCAATGCACGCTTTTGTGTAGGAAGATCACCATCGAGACTGCAGCCTTAGAGATAAATGATACAGCCACTGTGGTATATATCCTCGCAAGCCTTTGCATTCTATATAGGATATGCACAATACCTGAAAATCTTGAAGCTCACCACAAAACAGAGGCGACAGATATATCCGATCACCATCACTCTCCCTACAAGCAGACCTAGTAGACACCTCACTTCAGCCTTCCACCAGCATTCACTCCCACCAACTCCATTGCTTGAAGGTACTTCAAATGCGCTTGTCCTTCGGCCTGCACTTGATAAGACTCGTGTCTGGTATATGTTGGTCTTTGCCTTGGCCATGGCCCCAGCTGCAGCAGTCGTCACTGCATGGTACACAAAGAAGATTGATACTGGGATCAGTATGTGCATCTGTATCTTCGTGATGGTCTCTACGGTGCAAGCGAATGTGGCGTGGGCTCAGGTAATATGATCCTGTGGGTATGGAGACACGAATGCAGACGCTTCCCCGCCCTCAGTATTTCTTTTTCGTCATTCGTCTTTACACTGTGCCTCTTTCGCATTGCTCCTAAACAGCAGGAGTTCTTCACCACCACTTTGACCTTGCAACTTCGGTACTTCTTTTCCATCCTCCGCCTTTTGCTTCGATTATTCCACCCCTTCAGACAGTAGAGGCTTTTTTCGACCGCTCCATCCCAGCAAATTCTTTGTCTGCATTGTTCGCTTTCGATGAATATTTCGAAGTAAAAAGTCTGGGAGGAGTAAAGCTTGGTTACCGGTTTCGGGAAATATCACATAGGCTACCGGAATACCACATGGAGGGGCGCAAGGTCTAAACCACGCTCCTCGTCCTTGCTCTGTGTGCCACTGTTGCTTCTTCGATCCTATCCTTCCTCCACGAGCATTCGTCCGCAAATTCGCAGAACCCACACTTGTATGCTTCTTCCATACACACCCCCTGAGCCTCCCGCTCACCCTTCCACCACCTCATCTCGTCATCAAGATATGTCTGCATTACTTTGTTGTCATACAGAAAGGTCTTGATACCCAATATAGCTCCATCGACTTGACCTCTGTATTCGGCTTTCAGCACATTTCCTATGCTTTTGACGCCCGCGGGCATGGTGCGTTTGAATTCTAGGATCATGAGACTCCAGAGACTCTGAAGGGAGTTATGCTCTAAGAGAATCTGCATTGAATCTTGGGCTGGGGATGGAATATCTGGGTCTTGCTTCGGGTCTGTTGAAGCGTCGACGAAGACTTCATTAAGGTTTCCGATCTGAGCAATGAAACTGTCGCTGAATGGTGCTGCAGGATCTAAGTCGTAACGATTAAAGATAATAATTGAGTCCACCTTGTTAGTTGCTAGGTCTGAAAGGAGGCGATGGTAGAGCATTAGCTGCATCAACGTTGGTCGAAATGAAGCTCCCTTAGGTATTGACTTTGCGCCACGAGTCTTGACATCTGTCAAATAGATCCTAGAGGTCTTCTCGATTATATCACGCAGATTCTTTATTACGCCACTATCCTGGTCCAGGAAATTCGTGATAGAGGTTTGATCTGCCGATGGCGTATCTTTGTTCGACTTAGCAGTAGCTTTCTCGAGCTCACGGTCAGGGCAGATATATGAGAGCTCATCAAGGACCCCGTTGACCACTAATCCGTCAACAACCCCCCAGACCTCCATTTCTCTAGTCATTCCAGTATCCCTTAACGTTTTTAGACCTTGAATAATGTTCCATATTCTTAAGCCCCAGGCATCTTCTTTTGTAAGAACTTCTACTTCCACCATTGTATGTACTTGATCCTCCAATGTCTTATGTACTATGGAGCCCTGCCGCATCGCTGGAGTCCGCCGTTTTTTCCCGTGCTTCGTAAGGGTATACCAGTACTGAAGCTCACACCAAGACGGTGAAATCAGGTCCGTAACAGAAAGAGCCTTCTTCGGCTTGGTGCGGAAGCGTTCCAACGGCGACCTTAGATCTGGTACCTCAGGCTCAGGATTGAGCGGAGCTTCGATGGAAGGATTTTGCTGTCTGCTTTCGCGACTTCTAGAAGTCTCAACTAGTCGCTTGATCGTCAGTTAGTACTGCCATGATAGATAAGGATCAACCTACCAATCGTGGTGCTGCTGTTGTCCCATTCCACCTCAATTGGCAGGCTTTTCTCCGCTGCCTGAATACGCAGCGATGAATGCCGTCGCTCACGCCCCAGCGTACGAGACAATGTCGCGTCACGATGGCCTTCATCATCCTCAATATCCTTCAGTAGTAAATCGAAGTCCGTTGTCAACCCTGCTGGCGCTTGTTGCAGAAGAACGTTGAGGATCTCCTCTTCGTCTGGCGTGAAATCAGATCCGTAGTCGCTGATACCATCCTGTTGCTCAAGGATAGCACCCTCCATGCTATCAAGGTAATAATGTCCTCATAGGCTCCTGGACGATGCTGCAACAGTCGAAGTGAGATAGCCTCATCATGAATCATGACTTATTAACAACCGAGTAAGGTACCTTACGCTAAGGATAGCTTTCTACGTAAGCGACACGCTATCCATCTTCGGAAGCAGAAGCCAGATATAATTCTGGTATTGCATCAATCTTTCTACCTAATACCGAGATTGGATCCTGATCAAACCTCAAAGTTAATAATGGGAGCGGTGGTGGGACATACTCTTCGGGCTTTCGTGAGAAGAACAAATCACTATCAGCAGAAAGTTTTATCACCTGTCGCGAAACGTCAAAAGTCAAGTTCGGTTGACAAGTCTCCGGTGCAAGCGACGAGAGAAGACGGCAAGCCAATAGCAAAGGCCGATACTGTCGCACTTCTTCCACTTTGGCAGCGTCTTGGCCTGCTGTCAGAAGGCTTTAATGCATATGTTCAAGCACAGAAGAAGAGACCCTACACAACTCAAGTGGCCAGCTCACTGGTAATATATCTATGTGGAGATCTTTCTGCACAGAAATTAGGAGGAGAAGAATATGATCCTTGGAGGACTCTGAGAAACATGACTGTAGGGTGTATATCCTCAATTCCCTCTTATAGATGGTAGGAAGCGAGATATTATAGTATCATCTTTTAATGCTTATCTCAAAGCAGGTTCATGTACCTTGGGCAATCTTTCAACTACTCCTCCAAGGCTCTATCCTTGGCACTAAAGGTCGTTGTAAACCAGATTGTGTTTGCGCCTATATTCAACACTTACTTCTTCGGAATGTCATCGATACTCGCAGGTGATACTTTAGCCAAAGTCTGGGGGCGCATCAAGGATACGGTCCCTATCAGCGTTTTCAATTCTCTGAAGCTGTGGCCTGCTGTGACTGCTTTCAACTTCACTTACGTCCAACCTCAGTATCGTGCCCTTTTTGCAGGTCAGCCGTCCTAGTAACAGGCTTCTCCCACATTGCTAATGTATGGGCAGGATTCGTTGCAATAGGCTGGCAGTCCTATTTATCATGGTTGAACCAGCGGGCAGTGAATGCGGAAAGAAACCGGGAAGACTTGACAGTTTCTACCAAAGCAACTAGGTCCAACAAGTGTTAAGTATGATCTCAGCTGAGTCCTAATCATCCGGCCTTCGGATTATAGAAACATCTTTCATTACAAACTCTCATAGGGGCATCGATGCTATTAGAGCGCCTTCCGAGGCTCCAGGTCTTACAATATTAGTTCTGGCTGTCGATCACCAGGCTTACTGATACCCTTCCAAGCACAGGTATGAGTTTGCCAGCGAGATTACGAATCTGCATCTTTCTCATGCCCCAACCGCTGAACAGCAATGGCTTTTCGACTTTTACATATGCGCCTTTACAATCTTCCAAAGGAGCATACAGTTGTGGTACGAGAAATTAAATCGGAGAAGTCATAAGCTACAACCGCTATGGAGCTGTCTCGACATCTAATGGTAAGCCGCCTGTCAAGGAAATGATGGTTGTACAGATTTATTAGACTTACCACATCAATGCCACTCAACCTGGCCAATGCACAACAAGACTGTTTGACTCTACTCTGGTGTACATCGTTCATCTATACTTCCACTTCGACAATTCTACAATGCGATCGCTCTGGAAGAGGAACACCGGTGATGATATGATCTCAACACAGCTGCCGGCAGAGTCGACGGGCAGTCTGCAGCTTTGTTGATCGATTCGTGGCAGGTCGCTCCTGCTGTAATTCCCAGTCTATTTTCCTCGGTATGAAGACCTCGACATGCTCAGATACCCCTTAGATGCTAGCTCAGCATGGAGAGACAAGTAGAAAGAAGATGTCTCATGCAATGGTAACAATCCTCCGACCGACATCATGAATACTGCAAACCGTCGATGAAATGAACAGATGTAATGAGATCAAACCAATACGGTATTAGCCAAATCATTGCGTTCCTTCAATTAAGCTGCTCAGAAACCTCATTGGGGTAATTTCAAAGGTTGGATACTTTTCTATCAATTGATAGACTCTTGCTTTCCTTTCATTCGTCTTTCTCAAACAAAGGTGACCGCCGGATTTGGCTCAGCAAAATCTGAACACATGCAGCCCTGCGGAGTTACCGGGGATTTAGCCGGCGTTTCTTGCATCTTGCATGGAGTCGCCCTTAGCCCCATTCTCGCCATAGCTTATAAGTCTTCTTCGATCTCTTTCAAAACATGAGCACCAGAAATCACCTGGCGCAACCCGCGTCTTCAAACTTAACGGTATGGACCCCCAACTCGCGGACAAAAAGCAAGCGCCAGCATCGAATGTCCCAGAAGGAAATAACATCGAACTACTCGAGAAAACAGAGATAGAACCGGAAGAATTCGTCCCCAAGGGAGGCATCATAGAACCACCTAAGCAGAAGCAAGTGTCCCAGAATGAGAATGCGGCCGTAGCTGGCGCTACTGAGCCAGAGCCGCCATTTTCGATATTTAGCCGTAGCGAGAAGACCTTCATCGTTGTAATTGCATCTCTAGCTGCATTGTTCTCTCCTCTTTCTGCCAATATCTATTATCCAGCTTTGAATGTTCTAGCTAAGGATCTCAATGTCTCGAATTCCTTGATCAATCTAACCGTTACGTCGTACCTGGTAAAAAAAAATTTACACTGATACAGAGGCAACGCTGATAGACACATAGATATTCCAAGGACTTGCGCCCACTTTCATCGGAAGCTTATCAGACGAAACAGGTCGGAGACCATCATATCTGATATGCTTTGTTATCTATATTGGCGCTTGTGTCGGTCTAGCACTGCAGAACAACTATGTGGCATTGTTCGTTCTTCGTTGTTTGCAGAGCTCAGGAAGCAGCGGTACCGTCGCCTTGGCCAACGCTGTTATCGCGGACATTGTCACCTCAGCAGAACGAGGTACATATATAGGATATGCGAGCATGGGCGCATTGGTCGGTCCTGCGATTGGTCCCCTTATTGGAGGAATCTTGAGTCAATTCCTTGGATGGAGGGCTATTTTCTGGTTCCTCACAATATTCGCAGGAGTCACCGTCACAATTATCATTCTTCTCTTCCCTGAGACGTGTCGCAAGGTTGTTGGCAACGGGTCTTTGCCTGCTCAAAAGTGGAACATGTCACTCTTAACCTACTATCATCTTAGGAAGCAGCGCAAAGCTGGGCTGGAAGGCGAGTCAAACACGAGACTAAGTTTCAAGAGTCGCCCTAACCCTCTGAATTCGGTGTACATCATCTGCGAGAAGGAGTCGGGTATCATTCTTCTTTACGCTGGTACCCTCTTTGCTGGATATTACATGGTCCTCACTGGTCTGCCCTCACAGCTTGCGGAGAAATATCATTTCAACACTTTGCAAATCGGCCTTTGTTATTTCCCTACCGGGTTTGGAAGTATGGCGGCCGCTCTGGTGGTTGGGAAGTTTCTTGACTGGAATTTCCGTCGACGTGCTCAAAGACTGGGTATTGAGCTATCTAGCCAGCGCCAGCAGGACCTCACAGACTTTCCGATTGAAGCTGCTCGACTTCAGGTGGTTTTGCCCTTGGTATTTATCTCTGGGATTTCTATCATCGCTTACGGTTGGGTCATGGAAGCCCACACATCTCTTGCAGGGCCTATCATTCTTTTGTTCATCGCCACATTCTCCATATCGGGAGCTTTCCAAGGTTTGAGTACCTTGATCGTGGACCTGAACCGCAGCAGTCCGGGCACAGCGACAGCTGCGATGAACCTAGCGAGGTGCTGGCTGGGAGCGGGAGCCGTGGCAGCAGTTGTCCCCCTGCAAACCAAGATCGGCATAGGCTGGACTTCTGTGCTGGTTGCGGGCTGCTTTGCTTTACTAAGTCCAACAATTTTGGTAGTAATGAAGCATGGGCCTCGATGGCGAAAGGAGAAGGCGGCGAAGGAGGAGGCGAAGAAGACGAAAAAGGAAGCTGCTAGACAATTGACAATGAGTCTCGAGGAAGGGACACCAGAACAAAAGAAGTAATATAAGGGCAATGCTCCATAATTTCTCTACATGTCATTGAAGGCAACGATCGACGCTGTTTCACATACGCCATAGATTTATCGGAAGAGCGTAACATCTAATTAGATATGAATAGATATCTAGTGATTAGCAAGCGTTACATTTCGACATGTCGAGTTGAGCATCATCTCTCACACCAATCGCGTTCCGAGGCCTACAGTAGCGGCTAGGCACCGTGACCGGTTTGGCTCTATTGAAGCCTCGCTCCCTTGCACAAAACATCGAGTCGCGATAGGTATTTTTCGTTTGGGCACGGTTGACTAGCTATGCTTTTAATATGCTTACATTATACTGACGACTCATTTGCTTTCTCGGACATCTCCATCAAAATTTGTTGATTCAGCTACTGGACAGCATTTCCCTTCGTCACTACGTCAAGTGCCTGTTATTCGGAGAGAAAGGCTGACTGCCTCAGAACAACATCGTCCGCTCAAGCATCTACTTAGGCCGCTACTCTATCACTCCCACTTCCTCTCAAAGATCCCGATCCAAACTCCCCAACCAGCCACCTTACCCACGATCTCCTCTGACAACTCCTTCTTCGTCGCCATCGCGCTCATGTTCTCAACATCCACAGGCTCCTTCAGCGCTATCAACTGAAAGTAATATCGGTGTGCTCCATGTCCCATCACTGGTCTAGGTCCACTATAGACCGTCCCTCTTATATTCTTCCCAAGCCTAAACCCACCCTTCAACGTCTTATCTTTCCCCGCCCCATCTACCGCCCTTACGTCGTTATTATTAATCATGGTTTTGGTCGCAGGAATCGAATAATACAACCCGTGTGTGGGCGTGAAAGGCAAAGGCGCGTCTGCGTCTTCGACGACAAGGAGATATTCCTTGACGTCTGGTGATGGAGTCGACCACACAAGCTCCGGGAAGTGGTCTTCGCTGAGCTGTGTGTATTCGAGCTTCATTGTGGAATTTGAGGCCCCACAGTCTGGGGAATCGACTTCGAAGGTTGGCTCACTGAACGAGGTGAAGGCGGGACCTTTGGTAAAGAGCTTGTCGTCGTGGGCTTTGAAGTTGAAGAGTAGTCGGCCGAGGCCGTACTCGATGGAACTGAGAATAGAACCCATAGTAGTCTAAGAGAGGAAAGGTATCTATACCGAGAGTGTTTCTTTTATGACAAACTTGGCTTTCTTGAATCAAGGATGCAAACGAACGTTCTACCGTTGGCAACTGACAGGCAATATCGTGCAATTCCTGCAAGTACAGTATCTACCGAACTGAACACGCTTTGAGGGTCCTAAGGATTCCATATTATATCTACTCACAAGCATCTGCTTTGTCTTGCCTGCATCTACAAGTGAAGCTAAATCCGCTCGTTAAGGCCGAAATTAAGCTCAACGTGCATACAACCAATGGAATTGGGACGAACGGCCGTCAACTCGGATGGATGAATTACAGGAAAAGATGCATCAAGGTATATTTCTCCACAAGCCGGGACGATATATTAAAGGAGTGGCTATGTCGATGCTGTCTACTTAGTTGACATGACAAGTGCGAATAAGCGAGTAATATTTGTCGGAATAGAAAGTACAACCAAACACATCCACATCCTAACCATCGCGGCCCACGTCTCCGAACTGGTCGCGAGCCTGACCCGTCACCTGATTGATCCCTCTAGTGATGACGTCGGCGCCGACGGAGCCCCAAATGTCACTATTGTCGGAGAACCAGGTGCCAGTCGAGGAATCCTTCCGGCACTGCCAATTTTCCGTCACTCCAACCTCGTTCCGAAGGCGTTCACGAATTCTTACCATAGTCACCAGCAACTTAACGTTCCAAACAGATCCTCGTGCGGCTACAATGCTGAAGCCGTATCCGCTGCAAGAGGAGGTTCAGCAGACCAAACGCCGAACAGAATCTCCCGGAAACGACATCCTGATGCAAGCCGCGCTCGAGTCCTGCTTGCATCTTCCACAGGTAGTCCCATCGGGGTTGATGCTTTACTTCCCCGTTGATCCAATCACCCCGGTTGACTTCTAGAACCTCTGTCAACCAATAAAATTTACGTGATTCCAATTTTGCTAAATATCTTCTGCTAACCCAGCGTCACAGGTCTGGTAACATCATTGCACCATCAGACTCTGATGGTGTAGCTTATGCTAGCACTGTTTCTCCACACCTTCTTACCTGGTGGAGAGAGGAGTACAACAGGAAAAGTGATGACTATGAAAGTGAAGAGGCGTGGTCTAGGATGTATGGTTATTTGTACATTTCGTTTACAGAATCATTTCTTCGAACTATTCAATCTACTTTTAGAATCCAGGCTCTTTACCGACGACAGGAAACCACATCCACACATCATCATACTACTCAAGCACTTCCCCTCCATCAAACCCTCACTCCCCCAGCCCTGACCTTCATTTCTTCCAAACATCCCAATGCGCCTCCCTGCTTCCACCACATCACACCTCTCAGCCATCAATATGCCCAGGCCGCTGAACATATGAAAATCCTCGTTACTTGACGATGAACTGCAAGAGGAGGTATATAGATGGCAAGGCAACATAAATCAGAGCGCGCAGCAAACGGTTCATCGCTAGACCAAAGACACATCCCCAAAACTTTTCCTTTCATGACCAAATCTTACTACATCTCTAAATACCATAGTGAAACATTAACATGACATCGATTCTTTTCTCGACCATGGCAGAGTAAATCTCTCAGTCTTATAGCAGGACGGCTGCCAAAGAAAACATGCATGCTGCTCGGTTTTTGACGTCGAACCTACCCACATGCCCTTTCAATACAATAGCTACTAAGGGCAACTCTCACCATTCAGATTAGCCGATAGATTTAAGATGGGTTTCATTCTTCTACAAGCTATTTTCTCACTCATCTCGATGTGGTAAAAGTCGATATATATAGGAGGAGTCCAAGAGGCATTTTCGATTTGAGTCCCCATTCGCTGGTGCATTTCTCATGCTTTTAGTTGATCATTTTTGAGATGCAGAAAATCAAGGACAAATACCTCAATTGCCCAACTCCACCACTCTCCCTTCTTCTTCTTCTTCTTCTTCTCTCTCAGACAGTCTAACAACCCCCCTTTCTCTAGCCCAAATCCATCTTTCCAGATATCCAATGCCCTACCACTCGCCCTCTCCTATCCCCTCATCCCCCCATCACCTTTCCCCTTCTCCTTCTTCTCTTCCCCCTTTCTCCAACCTAACTCATTTCCATTACATCTACAACCCAGCTCTCCAAGTCGCGCTTGCTTCCGATACCGCAAACAGCGACGAGAAACGCTTGCCATCTAGGTTCTCAGCCGGATGGTTTATGGGTCTTCAAATTTGAGAAGCATAATATTTGAAGATTCCTGAGGTTGTGTAGACTATTTAAATGAGAACATGATACTGTACAATTCTCTTTCTTGATGGATATCGATGTAAACTCAAAGCTCCAGCTAAGCTTTCTTTCTTTCTTCTTTCTGCCTACACGCACCACTCAACTTTACAATTCCGAATTCGTTTCATTTCTTTCCAAGTATTCCACATCGTATTCCAAGCTGTCTACTCCATATCGCCTCTCCCATCTCTTTTCCACCCCTGCCGCCCAAAATATTGCCATAGTAGAACCAGATTCACCCCCTTCTCCCAGAAATAGAAGAAAAATAGGCTCGATCGTCTCAACATCTCCCAAACCCTCCGGAACACCCCATCACCTCTCACCCTTTCCCAACCAAATTCCACATTACCAAACCCACCACATCTGGAAAAACAAAAGCTGGAATATCATCTCATTACGCAGCTTTTATTTAATATTTATAAATCTGATCCCCCCCTTCAGGCTTCAGCAACTTGCCATAAGTAAGGTAGTTTTCCATCCCCCCTCTCTTATCACTTCCACCCTTCTTCCCCTTCCCACCCCATTCTTCCCCTTCCCACCCACATCCCTCTCAAACCCAACATCTCTTTCCCATCATCCCCCAATCACAACCCACCACTCCCTCTCAACCCACATCAAGACCGCACGGCTCGGTGGCCAATTGTAAGAGTAACAGGACATGGAATAGTCACAGGGACCGTAAAGGAGTGAAGGGCTTGTTTGGACTGTGAAGCGCTTTGCACGATGAAAAGGTCCAGAGACAAGACAGGTGTTGAGGGTATGACTCAGGAAAGAGTGGTGGGAATGGGAAGTGGGCAAGGGAGGGAGCAGATACATTTGACTGAGCAAAATAAATGGACAGTATCGAAGCGCTACGAAAGATTCCAGATTTGAAGTTGCAGCCGTACTAAGAATAAACACAACAGCAGTAAGTCACTATGCCAAGTCATTAAGAGCAGTCGGATCAAGACGAAAGAATCATGTTCTAGCCGTCACTTTCGTACAGCAAATTGCCGTTGCTGATTAATGTACAAATCAAAGCCGTGCTCTTCCCTGAGCAAACCCCGTTGAATAATATCCGAGTCCCCATCCCTTATGCCATAAGAAATTCGCAAAACCGCCAAAGTACTAGCCACCATTGTTCTCAAGCATGATACCATATCCACCAAGGCGATTTAGGTGTCCATACCATAGCAACAAGTGTGGTCAAATACCCCAGAGAACTGCACCTAAGAACGCTCGCCACGGAGACGACGGGCAAGTTGGATGTCCTTGGATTCTGTGATAACATGTTAGCAGAAGCCCGAGTAAACAAAAGACGCGCAAAGAACAACTTACGAATGGTGACACGCTTGGCGTGGATGGCGCAGAGGTTGGTGTCTTCGAAGAGCGAGACAAGGTAGGCCTCCACAGACTCCTGGAGAGCACCAATAGCGGAGGACTGGAAGCGGAGGTCGGATTTGAAATCTTGAGCGATTTCGCGGACTAGACGCTGGAAGGGGAGTTTGCGGATAAGGAGCTCAGTCGATTTCTGGTAGCGACGGATCTCACGGAGAGCGACGGTTCCTGTTGAGACGCGTTGTTAGTATGTTGTTTGTGTGGCAATGGGGTGAGTCTAGGACATACCGGGCTTATAACGATGGGGCTTCTTGACACCACCGGTAGAGGGAGCGGCTTTACGCGCGGCCTTTGAGGCGAGCTGCTTACGAGGAGCTTTGCCTCCCGTAGATTTACCTGGAGTGATGTTAGCAGTGTTACTTTGCTAGAGTGAAGTGGTGGTGGTTGAGGTGAGGTTGGATGTAAGGTTCGGGCGGCAGTAGGGTGCGAGATTGCGACGATGATGGCAATGGTGATGACTTACGGGCTGTCTGTTTGGTACGAGCCATTGTTGATGGCTTGTATGGATCTTTGGATGAATTTAAGGGTTTGTATTTGATGAAATGGAGTTGCAGTTGATGGAAATGTTGGATGGTTGGTGGAAGTAGATGCAGATGAGAAGTGGAAGAGGAAGCGAGGTGGGAATAAGTAGTTTATCGAAGAAAGCGTTGATTCCAGGCAGGCGCGAGCAAAAGGACGCTAGCGATAATTCACGGTTTCGATGTGTTGGAAAGCAGACACTGTTTCGCGACTTTTTGTTAGGCGAAAAATAGGTGGGAGAACATCAGAACAATAAAACTTGTGGGCCAATCAGAAGCGAGATTAATCTTAGGCGAGACCTGGATATTTGTGTGCACCAGATGAGCAAAGAGTTGGATAAATCAGATGATACTTTTATGAGCCGTTACACATTCACATTTGATGCGGCTATGAGGGTAGAGTCACAATTGATTCATCTCCGTGAATTTCATATGCGCAGTTACCTTGTTGCAAATTGTTCGGAATCTCTGAGAGCTGCATGCCGTTATTCTGAGGTTCCTCTTTCCTGCGTTCGCGGGAAAAACACCTAATTTCATCTGTTGTGGTCCATTTCAGGTCTAGTCTAAGCGACGTGTGATACGCTTGCCAGCAGGCTCTACTTCAAATACCTTCCATCGCCATACCATATACACTATTCCAACCACATCCATCTCATCGAACCAACCATCGACGAAGTCTTCAACCACCTTTCTATCTTATCCCTCCACAGCTTTCTAAAGCTTACCACATTACCCTACTACTCTAAACATGACTGGACGTAAGTTACTACTGCCCCACCTCATCAAGTGCTTCAAGCCTTGATGATACCCTTCTTCACTTTCAAGTATACTAACGCGTCTTCTCTGCAGGTGGAAAAGGTGGCAAAGGCCTCGGCAAGGGTGGCGCGAAGCGTCACCGAAAGATCCTTCGGGACAACATCCAAGGCATAACTAAGCCTGCCATCCGTCGTCTTGCGCGTCGTGGTGGTGTCAAACGTATCTCAGCCAGTATGTTTCACTGCGCCTGGCTTTATCCCGACTATTCTAATGCGTTCTGCCAGTGATTTACGAAGAGACCCGTGGTGTCCTAAAGACCTTCCTTGAAGGTGTCATCCGTGACGCTGTCACATACACTGAGCATGCGAAGCGTAAGACCGTTACCTCGCTCGATGTCGTCTATGCTCTCAAGAGACAAGGACGTGAGTACCCTAAATTCTCACCCTACTGTTTTTTCTTGCTAATAATATTCAAGGTACCCTTTACGGTTTCGGTGGTTAAGCTTGGCATCACATACTCTTACGACTTCTTTGCTTGCCACCATTTCTACAGATTACTTGGAAGCATTGGTGGATTGCTTGCTGCTTGACGGATGACTCGATGGGATATCGACATGGGTAGTTAACGGTGTTATTATTGCTTTGTATCATAGGGTACCGGGGAGTCATTGGCTTGCATGGAATGATACCAAATAATTCCAGCTTTGATCCAAATATCTCTTATTGTGCTCGTGATGCTTGTGACTCATTGACTGGTGCAACTTGTTTTGTCTGCTTCCGAGATTCTTACGCGCGTACTTTACATGCATTTTTCTTCGGTATTGTCCGATCCCTTCGTCCGTAGAGTCCCTATCCTTTTCCTTCCATACCCGTCAACGACGAAGCTTTCGAACCATCCGAGAACACCATGGTGGCGACGGGCATACCCGGGCAGGTACGCGTTACTAACGTTTGCCCATCCGAGCCATCATGCTGGACGTTGCAGGCATCGGTCAACCAACCTATCGCCAGACTTGCCCGTAAAAGCGGACTTTACCGATCCTCGGCGAGCGCTTCCAGGGATATGCAGCGAATATGCTATCGATAGAAACAACAATCAGGCTTCCGGCGAGACGTGTCTGGTATTGTGGAAGCTACTCTCGGTGTATGGGGCTATGCAGGGAAGGTTGCCTTTAGCATGTGAAAGCCATCTGCACGACAGGTGGGTTTGGGAGATGAAAGACAGACAAAGAAGAAGGTAGAGCCTTTTCTGCTATGGGAAATGGCTGAGATATTGAGGCGTAGATACCTTATGTTAGGATGGTGTTTTAATATCTCTCTACGGAAATGCGGGTTGTACCACGTGGCTTCTCCGAATGTAAATCAATGAGATGTTCTTCTCCATGTTTATTGAACCTGTACAGTAGTGATAGAACTCTGTAGGAAGGCAACTTGGATGAGCAGCGGACTTGGTTCTAAATGGAATTCTAGTGGTGAGCTAAAAATAGAAAGTAATCCAAATATCTAAATACTGCTCAAGAGTCTTCGTCATCGCAGGAGAAAGTGCGAAGTTTGTAGTGAAATGAGATGAGAGTTAGAACCTGAAGGGTGCGCACTCGGATACAGGACACGGTAACCATTATAATGTTCTTGTGGTGGTGAGAAGTGGGTTTTGAGTATTATTCGATTTTCCTAAACGAAAAGCCAATTCCACTATCCTAATCAGACTCGACAGTAACAACACCAGAAAACCGAGTGGAATAAACTCTTTACAGTATCTCATAAACTAAGGAAATCATATGTGTAAATGGAAGGTCGGTTAAGTCAAGGTAAGAAGCTGAGAAGTGCTCCAAGTTGGTAATGTGCTTAGAGGTTGGCTACAATCCTAACCCTAGAATGGCGATTTTAAAATGCCTTTTCGTCAAAGCTCGGATATAGTTGTAATCACGGTCCTCACACTAGTATCTCTTTATAATTATGGGCTGACCACGTGAATAATCTATGTTCTGAATGCTGTAGGGATACTGGTACTCCTAGTCCAACATAAGCTCTGCATAGCTGTTCCGTAACCTCCCACAAAACAGAAGTCCTATGGCTATAAGCCACGTATACCGGTGCACTCTAAACTCAGGAATTCTTTCTTCTTCGAGTCGGATAATATCGGAGCAGGGACAACTTAGGAAGAAAAGCCTGATCACCAAAAAAAACAACGGTAGCAACTTGATGGTATGAAAGGAGCAATCACTTAATGCCTTGTCTACCTTGCGAGTCAACCTTACGACAAATTGACAATTGTTTACTCAGCGGCTTCAATGGACGAATCTGACAGACCGTATTTGCAAACAAGCTCTGTCGAGCGGTGAAATCATGCACCCTCGGCATTTGACTCGCTCTTCGATTCATCAAGGATTGATATCAGCTGCGGCAAGAAACGTTGTAGAGCTGGTCCCCGAGTTACATCGATTTTTCCGCTTTCAGGACATAGCCTTCAGCTTTCTTACTCGCATCTTGCAGCACCACTCAGCCAGTCGAGAAAGGGATATGCTTCTGATGAGAGAAAAACGCTGCATCAGGTAATACGGCGCAAGATAACATATACTAACTAGGGAAAGGCACGCGATGTAATGCACCGTATGAGGTCTCAATAAGCATACGAGAAGTTAATCTATCATGTGGTAGCTGAAATAAAGCTTACGTGGAGTGCAGATTATAGCTGAGCAGTCTCGATTGCTCCGTGGATGCTCAGCCAGTGTCCAATCATGCATGCAAAGATTGAGGCTGACCATGGGTCGTTGAAGATGCAAGACACAAACCACATGGCGCTTTGGGGCAGGATTATCATTTTACGGAATACACGAGTACGAGGTCTGATCACTTCCGTTGGGGTAATTGATAGGTAATCAAGGCACAAGGGTGACAGTGACATTCCAGCCACGCGTACAGTTGTGCATGAGGCAGTGTCTCTATTGAGTTCTACTACCCTTACATGCCTTACATGCTGCTGCTGCTGCTGGGCTGTGTAGTCGGATCCGACTGTTCTGTTCTGTTGCATTGCACACCGTCGCAGAAAGATCTCGAAGCGATCTGCGAAAACTCCCAGAAGTCGGAAGCTGGCGGCTCCGACCGCGATCCGCATGGACTGCCCGTATAAGGGAAAGGGTCCCCGTGCACCGCCCCTGTGCCACATGATCTGCCGTCGTCGGGTCATGCAGCTAAGAGCAAAGTTCTGACAGATCTCCCCGGCAATTCGTGAGAATCTGGGGAAAAGGGCTTTCAGCTCGGCCTTTCCGAGTCCGCCAGTACCTTGCAGCTGGGTCGCGAGGCATCTGGAACGTGGCAGACCGCGTTGCAGACGACACAGCGCTGTTGCATGCTCACCACCAGTGTTTTCCAGCTGTGTCCAAGACTGCGCTACTGCCATCGGCCACACCGGTATGATGGTAACGAAGGAGCATGAAGCGGTCACGTCCGGCGTCCCTCGGGCTCGGGACTTCTAGGGCTTTTCAAGGCCTCGTGACTGAACGGACAATTGGTCCTACAAGACTTACCCCTTACACACACACAGTCACTCACTTATGTGTTCCGTGACTCAGATATCCAGTTAGTTAGATAACAAGAAGCAACGACTGCGAGAGCAGGCTCCTACAGTTGTCGCATTTGGCATCAGATGACTTGTCATCACGTGGCACATGGAGACGGTATGTACCGAGGCAGGTAGGTAGTCGTAGTCGATCAAAGACACATGTGCATGTGACGCTGAGTGTGTTGTCGAGTGCGAGCAGTCGACCAGTCGACAACTCAACAATTGCCTACGTGTCGGCGACTGCCGGTCCTTGAAGCCGGATAACGCACTGCACACAAAGCCCCAGCAGCCACATTGATCAACAACACAACACGAGTTGCTGTGGCTCAGCAGCCCATTTAATGTTCTGGTGTTTTGAAAACTTGAGATTCGGTGGGGATTGCTAAAAATGGCTTAAGGTTTAGAGTACATATCACCTATTGCGCTGACGAATGGGTACAGTGTGCGGATGGACGCTACTTTAGAGTATAGGGTTCCATTTGTGATGCACCTAATACCTACCTAGGGTGCTAGGTAGGTACGTACTTGGTAGTACACCTAACGCACCTTGCGCAGGGAAGGTAAAGTCAACCTAAGAATCCACTCCGATTTGCGCTTTGCGCTTTAGACCTGCGCGGAGCAGAGGCAGCGACGTCACTGTGCATTATGTCTTTTTCCTATCAAAGAATTTTCGCACGTAGGCCAATATCAAGAGTCCCGAATGCATTTTCTTTCATGAGCCATAACCGCTTTCAATTGATTCAATATCCCCGATCGTCCTCAACGTACTCGGCACTACTGCTCGTCTCCTCTTCATCCGGATTCCAATTGATTCGATTAGTACCGATGAGTAATTGCTAAGCTTACAGTCATACGTATTTATTGTTGATTTTTCTGCGTATATTATCATCTTGCTTGCCACACACGACACACACACAATCTCCCTTACGAATCGGTAAAACACGATATTATTGCCGACTCGTTCCTTGTTTTTCCGACTGCCGAGCTCTACCATGTTAGCAGACGACTATTATTATTATTACAACAGCAGACAAGTCAATGATCTCACCAAATCCTCAATTCAACTTCAACCATCATCCAACTTCAACTACACCCACCTCCTCGCACCAGACTTCTCCTCGTTGGATCTATCAACACCGAATCTAACATATACGCATCCACCCGGCGACGTTTCTTCTGATTTCAGCCATCCTGCGTCAGACCTACGATACATGACTAAGAGTCCATCGCCAAACCCATTCGGTCGGTTCCAACAGTCCATCTTGGAAGGCATCGCAACATCTGAGAGTACTCCATCGCCGATGCTCGAAGAGAGCGCACTTCCTCGGACTACGTGGAATCAATTCGATAATTCCAGCCCGAACCACCTGAGTCCGCAGACGGCACAGCGACCCTCAAACAGCCTACACTACCGATCGCATAAGAGAGTCTCTTCGGGGTCATCAACCGCATCTGCTGGACCCGACTCTCCTTATACCTCGACTTCTGCATACCCGCAAATCGTCGATTTGGATTCGACACACTTTTCGTCTCCTCCGCTCGAGTCTTACGACGGCGAATACCCGGTACTTACTCTATCCTCCAAACCGCTGTTCTCGCCTTCAAGTTCTGGTCTCCACGAGTCATTCCTCGCACCAGCTTTTGACAACTACAATCCGGCAAGCTATAATGAGGAGTCTTTGATGGCCGTACAAACAGCAATGAGAGAGGCCTTGATGGAGGAAAGAGTAACAGATATCAGCAATCATGGGCTTCCTAGCCCAAGGAGGTCGTATGGGGAGAGCTACGATAGAGATTCAAGGGGTTCTGTGGATGGTCGTAGCACCGTTCCCAAGCTAGACCGTACGATGTCGGACATCTACCAGGACGAGCTATACAACCCAAGTTTGGCTGCCTCTGCGTTGACGTCCCAGACACGCCCATCACAAAACCAGGCGAATCTCCCGCCACGGTACATCAGGGAACGATTACAAGAGGTGAACGAGAAACATTTGTCGGCGAGGTCTTCTCCATCAGCAATCGACATCAACCGCGAGCGTTCGCCATTCCAGCCGACCTCGGGCTATGCATCCGAGGGATTTACAAATCCACATTCGCCGGTTCCTCGCTTAAACTCGGCCGCGCACATGAGGGAACAGCAAAAAGCAGAGGCCGATGCGCGTGCACAATTGGATCACCAACCAGGCAGGAACAATGATTTAGGGAGACCCCAAACCATATCGCCAAAGGAGGCTCAACTGGATTACGTTGCGACTGAAGAGGACGCCAAGACGCCCCTCTTTCCTCGAGAAAATATGCACAAGCGCGGCAATCGGTTCTCGACCAATAACTCCAATAATCAACAATTGGCTCAGAACGATGGGGATAACAACACCGAACGAAGCTTCGACAGTTTTGCATCGAACAGACGGCAGAGCTCGGAGAACTTCTCCGCAGGTACTGCCACTCCTTCCTCATCGAACTTCACATTCATGCCTCCATCAATTCCAGGAAACGTTCAAGTGCCCCAAATGCCCCAGCAATATCCATTTATCTCGCAATTGCGGCGCCAAAGCAGTGGCTTGCGGGGCACATCCGACCAAATCCCCGAATTTCCAGCTCATCTGACCTCAATGGAATCCAGCAAAAGCGACAGTGGCCCTGAGCAGAACAGCAATTCGCGTCAATACATGTCAGACGCAGACTCGACAAACATGCGTTCCCCATCTTCACCCGGCTTACGTCGTCCCTCCAACACGACCGCGGATTCAGGCTCCTACACGTGCACAGGTCCCGGCTGCGCGCTTCGCTTCGACACGGCAGCCAAACTCCAAAAACACCGCCGCGAAGCCCACCGGCAATCCACGCCCCAACGCGCAGCCGGTCCTTCCACGCCCACCATCTCCTCTACAACCACCGCCAGCAATACCGCTGATAACATTTCCAACGCCAACCGCAACAACCAAGCCGGCCCTCACAAATGTGAGCGCATCAACCCCTCAACGGGCAAGCCGTGCAATACGGTGTTCTCGCGGAGTTATGATCTCACAAGACACGAGGACACGATACACAATGCAAGGAAGCAGAAAGTGAGGTGTCACTTGTGCACGGAGGAGAAGACGTTTTCGAGAAACGATGCGCTGACCAGGCATATGAGGGTCGTGCACCCGGATGTGGATTTTCCCGGGAAGACGAAGAGGAGGGCGCCTTGATGGATATACACGTGAGATGTGGTCTAAGCACTAAGAGGTGCGCCCGGGAAGGACACCAGAAGAAAACAATCAGCGGCCCAGGGGGTCTTATGGGATGGCTATGGCCGTCTAATGTCAAGGATGAGAGGGAAAACGCACCGCAACTGCGTGCACGTAAGCGATGAATTATGCATAGGATGGAGTGAGAGGAGTACAAACGTGCAACACCGAAAAGAAAGAGACCGAAAGTGCTTTTTAGCGAATCATATGTTTACGACGCGTTTTGATTTTCTCGCAAGTCGCGTTTAGATGTAATTGTCACGATACCATGATGGATGCTTTTTGTTGGTTGGGCTTATCAGCCTTTTTTATTTCCGATCTTCCTTCAATTATTAAAGAGAAAAGCAATGGGAGTGTACGATAAACTGTCTGCGCGATTTCCGCCCACCTTACCCATGAAAGGCTTTCTGGGGCCAGTGAGGAAAATGTTACATGCGAGGGGAGGATGAGGGTTGTCAGATAGGACAGCATAAGTAGATAGATAGGGTGTGGAAGGGGGCGTAGATATATATTAAATCAGAGGGAGATATTTTAAAAAGAAAAAAAAACTTTGAACCATCGCAGCTTTTCTTTCGTGATTGCGTTTAGAACTTGTCTACAGCATCAATCCCATCATCCTTCACCTGCTAATCGACCACCCCCCCTCACGCAATTAAGAACCTCTTAGTTCCCGCGATACATATGTAGCTAGGATTCGGTTAAAAGGTGTCGTTGTTGTCGTCGTTGTCGTCGTCGTCGTCGTCGTTATAGGCTACAGCATACTCGTACTCGTATACAAGAAAGAAAAACTTACTCTACGCAACAGAGAGAGAGAGATGCATGAAAGCCGGATTGAGAGAGGGGCCCCTATATAGAAGCTTTTTTTTTTGGTGGGGTGTGGGTGTGGGTGTGGGTGTGAGTGTAGGTGGGGTGGGGGGAAAAAAGGCAGTGGGGGGAGGGGAAGGGGGGAAAAAGGCTAGTGGGGGAAGGGGAAGGGGAAGGGGAAGGGGAAGGGGAAGGAGAAGAAGAAGAAGAAGAAGAAGGAGAAGGAGGAGGAGGAGAAGGAGAAGGAGGAGGAGAAGAAGAAGGGGAAGGAGAAGAAGGAGAAGAAGAAGAAGGAGCGGAGAGAGAGAGAGAGAGTGTGTGTGTTGGTGTATTAGTGTGCGGAGAGGAATTACTGGTACGAGTATGGAAATTGGGGGGTGGGAGAAGAGGAGGAATGGATGGGGTGGCGGAGTGGAGTGGATAGATAGATAGATAGATAGATTACATAGTGCAATGGGATGCTATGCTATGCACCTCCGTATGTATGTACATATCTATCAACCCCCATCCCTAAAAAAACAAACAAAGTATTCCAAAAAAAGAAAAAGAAAAAAAAAAAGAAGAAAAAAAGGGACACTTCCTTCCCGCTCACCAGCGCCGGGGGGAAAAGATTTGATGTGCTGTAAGAAGGCGATTGGATGTGTTTTTTTGGGGGG
>JAABUS010001569.1_pt1 | contig 48714 bp, 50 predicted proteins | sample 5560161 | NCBI WGS metagenome assembly JAABUS01 (sample SAMN10711885, study PRJNA513376) | rock metagenome | isolation source: Antarctica rocks | place: Antarctica: Victoria Land, Trio Nunatak nord | collected 2016-01-04 | reverse complement strand
ACCGGACATCCATCGAAACCACCGCATCTGCCATGGCCGATCATGCGACCACCAGCATCCCGGTGTCACCGATGTCCCGACACATACCTGTCAGCGAAGTCCTGACACACGGCACAAGCCAGCTGCATTGTTGACATGGCAAACGCCTCAGGGGGAAAGAGCGTCGCGGACCGGGACGAACTTGGCGGCGGCCTCGGCCAGCTCGGCCTCGGGGTCGGAGTCGGCGACGATGCCGCAGCCGGCGAACAGCCGGACCGTCGCGCCGTCGTACTCCGCCGAGCGCAGCGCAATGACCCATTCCCCGTCGCCGGTGGCGTCCAGCCAGCCGACCGGGCCGGCGTAGCGGGCGCGGTCCATCCGCTCCAGCTCGGCGATCATCCGTACCGCGGCGTTGGTGGGCGTGCCGCCGACGGCCGCGCTCGGGTGCAGCGCGGCGGCCAGCCCGAGCGCGCTGGTGCGGTCGTCGAGCACGCCGGTGACGTCGGTCGCGAGGTGCATCACGTTCGGCAGGTGCAGCACGAACGGGCTCTCCGGCACGTTCATGCTGAGGCAGTACGGCGCCAGTGCGTCCGCCACCGACCGCACCGCGAATTCGTGCTCCTCCAGGTCCTTGGACGACCTGGCGAGGGTTGCGGCCAGGGCGAGGTCGTGCGCGTCGTCGCCGGTACGCCGGATCGTGCCGGCCAGGACCCGGCTGGTGACGAGCCCACGCTCGCGGCGCACCAGCATCTCGGGGGAGGCTCCGAACAGTCCGTCGACGTTGAACGTCCAGCACGACGGGTAGCGCTCGGCCAGCCGGGTCAGCGGCGCGCGGACGTCGAGGGGTTCGTCGAGCTCGGCAATGAGGTCGCGGGCCAGCACGACCTTCTCCAGCTCGCCGGCGCGGATGCGGCGGACGGCCTTGGCCACCACCAGCTCCCACTCGGCACCATCCATGGCGCCGTCGCTGAATGCCACCTCGGCAGGCGCTCGCGGCGTCGGCGCCGCACCGAGTGCCGGCGCGGGTCCGAGGGTGCCTGCGGAGATCGTCGTGACCCAGGCCAGGTCCCCTCGGCGGCCGACCACGACCGACGGCACCACCAGCACGGAGTGTCCGGGGTCGTCGGCGTACGCGAACGACCCGAACGCGACCAGCCCGCTGCCGGGGACGTCTGCCTCGTCGCGTACGACCGCATGGTCGCCCAGCCGGCGCCACCATCGCTCGGCCGTCACGAAGCGCGTTGCCCCCGACGGCTCGCAGCGCGCGACCTCACCCCACGCAACCAGGCCGTTGCCGTGATGGACCCACGACAGGGGCGAGTCGTCGGGGAGCAGGTCGAGCAGCGGGCCCGGGTCGTCGATGACGACCGTGCGAGCCACGAGGGGCGCCTCCGCGGGGGAGCGCGCGGCCAAGGTCGTCACGGCCACCCACCCTAGCCCTCGGATTCGTCCGACTCGCTGCCGTGTCGAGTGTCCGCGCGGAGTCGGACGAATCGGAGACCTCGGACGAATCGGTGAGAGGAGTGCGTGCGAGGCTGGTCCGCATGAGCCGCGCCAGCCTGGACAAGCACCCGCACGAGGTGGCAGCGATGTTCGACGCGGTGTCCGAGCGCTACGACGTCACCAACGACGTGTTGTCGATGGGACAGGACCGGCGCTGGCGCAAGGCGTTGGTGGCGGCGGTCGATGCCCAGCCCGGCGACACGGTGCTCGACCTCGCCGCAGGAACCGGTACGAGCTCGGTCCCGTTTGCGCTGCAGGGTGCGGCGGCGATCCCGTGCGACTTCTCCGTCGGCATGCTGAGGGTGGGCAAGCGGCACCGGCCGCGTCTGCCGTTCGTCGCGGGTGATGCCGTCCGGCTGCCGTTCGCCGCGGCGACGTTCGACGCGGTCACGATCTCGTTCGGGCTGCGCAACGTCGCCGACCACGGTCGCGGGCTGGCCGAGATGCTGCGGGTGACCAAGCCTGGCGGGCGGCTCGTCGTGTGCGAGTTCAGCCACCCGACGTACGCGCCGTTCCGCACGATCTACTCGGAGTACCTGATGAGGGCGCTGCCGGTCGTGGCGCGGCGGGTCTCCTCGAACCCCGACTCCTACGTCTATCTCGCCGAATCGATCCAGGCCTGGCCCGACCAGCAACGGCTCGCCACCACCATCGCCGACGCCGGGTGGCGCAGCGTCGAGTGGCGCAACCTCAGTGGCGGCATCGTCGCTCTGCACCGTGCCACCCGCTGACCGGGGCTTCGCCGCCTGCCATGATCGGTGACGTGTTGGCCGACCGTCGAACTGCACGCGAGTGAGACATCGACGCGTCGCTGCGGGCTGGCACGCCTGCACCGTCCTCGTCATCGCCAGCGCGATCGTGATCCAGCTGGTGCTTGTCGTTCGCGGCGTCAACGTGCTGGTCGAGGACGACGGGGGCTCGGCTGCCGCTCCCGAACGCGTGCTGCGCTTCTTCAGCTACTTCACCGTGCAGAGCAACATCGTCGCGATGGTGACCGCGGCCCTGCTGCTGCGCGACCCACAGCGAGACGGCCCCGCCTGGCGGGTGGCACGGTTCGCGGCCATCCTCGCCATGGCCGTCACGTTCGTCGTATACATCGTCGTGCTGCGCCCGCTCCTCGACCTCGAGGGTGCGCCGTGGCTGACCGACCTGCTCTTCCACTACGTCGCCCCGGTCCTGACCATCGGGGGATGGCTGCTGTTCGGCCCGGCCGCGCGCGCGAGCCACCGAGTCCTCGGCGTCGTCATTGTCTGGCCGCTGGCGTACTTCGTCTACACACAACTGCTCGGCGCAGCGTCCGGTTGGTACCCCTACCCGTTCCTCGACTCCGGCACCCTCGGCCTTGGCCGGGTGGGGCTCAACGCGGTCGGGGTGACGGTGCTGGTGCTGGTCCTCGGCTGCGTGTTCGTGGCAGCGGACCGCCGGCTCCCTAGCCCTGGCCGCTGACCAACGGGCGCCGCGCCGCCAGGGACGTCGTTGATGGACGATGCGTTGCGGCACCGGGGCGCGTTTGCCAGAGTGCACGCATGGCGATCGATCCGGCTCTGCTCACGCTGGTGGCCGAGAGCAACCTTGGCGTGCTCGTGACACTGAAGCGCGACGGTCGGCCGCAGCTGTCCAACATCAACTACGAGTACGACGCCGACGCGCGCCGGGTGCGCATCTCCATCACCGAGGGGCGGGCGAAGACGGCGAACCTGCGGCGCGACCCGCGCGGCTCCCTGTACGTCACGAGTGCCGACGGTTGGGCGTACACCGTCGTCGAGGGAGACGTGACGCTCTCCGACGTGGCCACGGACCAGGATGACGCCGCCGTGGAGGAGCTCGTCGATCTCTATCGCAGCATCCGTGGCGAGGACCACCCCGACTGGGACGAGTACCGCAGGGCCATGGTCGACGACCGGCGGCTGGTCTGCCGGCTCGACATCATCCACGCGTACGGCGTCGCGCGTCGCTGACTCCTCCCGCCGCCGCGGCTGGGTCAGCGCCGAGTCTATGCAGCGCTCTACCGGTTGTGTGTGGCTGGACTATTCGTCCTACACTGGCCAGGCAGGCGTTAGTGAACGTTTTCACATGTTCACAGATACGTCGGCGCACGCCACGCAGCCCCGTCAGAGCGACACCCGCAGGCGCACGAAGGACCCGGCCATGACGAAGCCCTCCACCGATGAGCGGCAGGCAGACGTCATCGTCGTTGGCGCCGGCCCCGGTGGTTCGACGGCCGCCAGCTACCTGGCGCAGGCCGGAGTCGATGTCTTGCTCCTCGAGAAGACTGCTTTCCCTCGCGAGAAGGTCTGCGGAGACGGACTGACTCCCCGCGCCGTGCGGCAGCTGGTCGCCATGGGCATCGACATCGACGCACCCGGGTGGATCAAGAACCGGGGGCTGCGCATCGTCGGGGGCGGTCACCGTCTCGAGCTGCCGTGGCCGGACCTGGCGGCGTACCCGGGCTACGGGCTCGTCCGCACCCGCCTCGACTTCGACGAGATCTTGGCCCACCATGCACAGAAGAACGGCGCACGCCTCTACGAGCGCACCGCGGTGACCGGTCCCGTGCTCGACCGAGACGGTCGCATAGTCGGGGTGACCGCGACGCCGGTCGAGCAGGAGTCGCACCGCGGCTCCGGTCGCAAGGTCGGCATCGAGGTCACCTACCGGGCCCCGATCGTGATCGCTGCCGACGGCAACTCCACCCGGCTCAGCCTGGCGATGGGGCTCCGCAAGCGCGACGACCGCCCGATGGGGGTCGCGGTGCGCACCTACTACACGTCGCCACGCCATGACGACGACTGGCTCGAGTCGTGGCTCGAGCTGTGGGACGGCGAGCCAGGCAAGAGCGCGCTGCTGCCGGGCTACGGCTGGATCTTCGGGGTGGGTGACGGAACCGTCAACGTCGGGCTCGGCATCCTCAACACGTCATCGGCTTTTCAGCACGTCGACTACCACCAGCTCCTGAAGCGCTGGCTCGACCACACCCCGGAGGAATGGGGCTTCCGCGAACCCAATCGCACCCAGCCGATCCGGGGCGCCGCCCTCCCGATGGGCTTCAACCGCAAGCCGCACTACGCCAACGGCATGCTGCTGGTCGGCGACGCGGGCGGCATGGTCAACCCCTTCAACGGCGAGGGCATCGCGTACGCGATGGAGTCCGGTGAGATGGCCGCCGAGGTCATCACCCAGGCGCTGAGCCGCACGACGGCGTCGGGTCACGAGCGTGCACTGGAGGGGTATGTCACCGCACTCGACCAGCGTTACGGCGGCTACTACACACTCGGGCGGGTCTTCGTGAAGGCCATCGGCAACCCGAAGCTGATGCAGTGCGCCACCAGGCACGGTCTGCCCCGCCCGACGCTGATGAGGTTCGCCCTCAAGATGCTCGCGAACCTCACCGACCCGCGCGACGGTGATGCCATGGACCGGATCGTCAACGGCCTGTCGAAGGTCGCTCCGGCGGCATGAGAGGCGGTCACTACGATGCTGACACCGCAAACGCGGCCAGACCCGGCGGCACGACCACAGAAGAGGGGAGCCCGCTGACATGAACTCCTACATCCCCATCCTGGGGCTCGGGGCGCTGGCCGCTCTGTTCGCTGTGGGCTCGGTCGTCGCCAGCTCGCTGCTCGGTCCCAAGCGCTACAACCGCGCAAAGCTCGACTCGTACGAGTGCGGCATCCAGCCGACGCCGCAGCCGATCGGCGGCGGTAAGTTCCCGGTGAAGTACTACATCACCGCGATGCTCTTCATCGTCTTCGACATCGAGATCATCTTCTTGTTCCCGTGGGCGGTGTACTTCGACTCGATGGCGATGTTCGGCCTGGTCGAGATGGTCTTGTTCATCGCCACCGTCTTCGTTGCGTACGCCTACGTCTGGCGCCGAGGCGGTCTGGAATGGGACTGAGCAAACGTGCCCCACGTCAGCCCGGAGCGGAGCGAGGACTGACGTGGGCATAGAGGAGAAGTTGCCGTCGGGCGTCTTGCTGACGTCCGTCGAAGGGCTTGCCGGCTACTTCCGCAAGGCATCGCTGTGGCCGGCGACGTTCGGTCTGGCCTGCTGTGCGATCGAGATGATGACGTCGGGCGGTCCGCGCTACGACCTGGCCCGCTTCGGCATGGAGGTCTTCCGGGCCTCACCCCGCCAGGCCGACCTGATGATCGTGGCCGGGCGGGTGAGTCAGAAGATGGCTCCAGTTCTGCGTCAGATCTACGACCAGATGGCCAACCCGAAGTACGTGCTCGCGATGGGTGTCTGCGCCAGCAGCGGCGGCATGTTCAACAACTACGCGATCGTCCAGGGCGTCGACCACGTCGTCCCCGTCGACATGTACCTTCCCGGCTGCCCACCGCGCCCGGAGATGCTGATCGACGCGATCCTCAAGCTGCACGACGACATCCAGCACTCCAAGCTCGGCGCGCACCGGTTGAGCGAGATCGAGTCCGACGAGAAGGCGGCGCTTGCGGCGTCGCCGACGTCGGAGATGCGAGGCCTGCTGCGATGAGTGAGGAGAGGAAGAAGGACAAGCCCGACCAGATGCCGCCCGCCGGTCAGCCGCAGGGCGTCCCCGAGAAGCCGGTCGGGGAGCGTTCGCTCGACGATAAGCCGGTGGCCGAGCAGTCGATCGCCGACAAGTCCCAGCACGACAAGTCGATCATCCTCAGCGACGACCCGGGTCCGCTGCCACGGCAGGACCTCGAGGTCGTCGACGAACGCCACGGCATGTTCGGCGTCGAGGGCTCCGGCGACACGTCCGGCTACGGCGGCCTCGTCCGTCCCGTCGCGATGCCTGGCTCCACCCAGCGGCCGTACGGCGGGTGGTTCGACGCCGCCGCCGACCGGCTCGACGCCGTGCTCGACGGCGACGCCAAGAAGGCGGTAGCCACCGTGGTGGTCCATCGCGGCGAGCTGACACTGCACGTTCGGCGTGAGCACCTGTTTGCAGTGATGAGCAACCTGCGCAACGACCCTGAGCTGCGCTTCGAGCTCTGCAGTGGCGTCAGCGGCGTGCACTACCCGAACGAGTCGGGGGCCGAGCTGCACGCGGTCTACCACCTGCTCTCGATGACTCACAACCGTCGAATGCGCGTCGAGGTGACCTGTCCCGACGAAGACCCCCACATCCCGTCGATCGTGGCCGTCTACCCGACGAGCGACTGGCACGAGCGCGAGACCTACGACTTCTTCGGCATCATCTTCGACGGGCACCCGGCGCTCACCCGGATCGAGATGCCCGACGACTGGCCTGGCCATCCTCAGCGCAAGGACTACCCCTTGGGCGGCATCCCCGTCGAGTACAAGGGCGCGACGATACCGCCGCCCGACCAGCGGAGGGCGTACAACTGATGACCGAGACCGCACACGGGGCCACCGCCTCGACACAGGCGCGCTCCCACGACGATCCCTACGCGACCGCGCAGGACACCACGTCCGGCAAGGTATTCACCGTCACCGGCCAGGATTGGGACTCCGTCGTCGCCGGTGTCGACCTCGACGCCGAGGAGCGGGTCGTCGTCAACATGGGTCCGCAGCATCCCTCGACGCACGGTGTGCTCCGGCTCGTGCTCGAGCTCGACGGTGAGACCGTCACCGAGTGCCGGTGCGGGATCGGCTACCTGCACACCGGCATCGAGAAGAACATGGAGTACCGCAACTGGACCCAGGGCGTCACGTTCTGCACCCGGATGGACTACCTGTCGCCGTTCTACAACGAGGCCGCCTACTGCTACGGCGTGGAGCGACTGCTCGACATCGAGGCCGACATCCCGGAGAAGGCCCAGGTGCTCCGGATCCTGCTGATGGAGCTGAACCGCATCTCCTCGCACCTGGTGGCCATCGCCACCGGCGGCATGGAGATCGGTGCGCTCACGGTGATGACGATCGGTTTCCGCGAGCGAGAGCTCGTGCTCGACCTCTTCGAGCTGATCACGGGTCTGCGGATGAACCACGCGTTCATCCGACCAGGCGGCGTCGCGCAGGACATGCCGCCGGGAGCGCTGGAGAAGATCGACGACTTCATCTCCGTGATGAAGAAGCGGTTGCCTGAGTACGCCGCCCTCTGCAATGCCAACCCCATCTTCAAGGCCCGCCTCGTCGACGTCGGCTACCTCGACCTCGCCGGCTGTCTCGCGTTCGGCATCACCGGGCCGGTGCTCCGGTCCACCGGCTACGACTGGGACCTGCGCAAGAAGCAGCCCTACGGCGGCTACGAGGAGTACGACTTCGACGTCGTCACCTGGGACACCGCGGACGCCTACGGCCGCTTCCGTATCCGGCTCGACGAGATGTGGCAGTCGCTGCGCATCGTCGAGCAGTGCACGGAGCGCCTGCAGGGACTGGAAGGCAAGCCGGTGATGATCGGCGACAAGAAGATCGCGTGGCCCGCCCAGCTCGCGGTCGGGTCCGACGGCCTGGGAAACTCCCTCGACCACATCCGCCACATCATGGGCGAGTCGATGGAGGCGTTGATCCACCACTTCAAGCTCGTCACCGAGGGCTTCCGGGTGCCGACCGGTCAGGCGTACGGCGTGGTCGAGTCGCCGCGTGGTGAGATGGCCTGCCACGTCGTGTCCGACGGCGGCACCCGCCCCTACCGAGCGCACTTCCGCGACCCGTCGTTCGTCAACCTGCAAGCCGTGCCCGCGATGAGCGAGGGCGGACAGATCGCCGACGTGGTCGTCGCCGTCGCCAGCCTCGACCCGGTGATGGGAGGTGTCGACCGGTGACGATCGCCCCCGAGACCGTAGGAGAGCTCCGCGAGATCGCGGCGCGCTACCCGCAGAGCCGCTCGGCGCTGCTCCCGATGCTGCACCTGCTCCAGAGCAGCCAGGGGTTCGTGACCGCCGAGGCGATCGAGGTGTGTGCAGACGTGCTCGACATCAGCGCGGCGGAGGTCTCCGGTGTCGCGACGTTCTACACGATGTACAAGCGCCGTCCGGTCGGCGACTACCACGTCGGTGTCTGCACGAACACGTTGTGCGCGGTGATGGGCGGTGACCTCATCTTCGAGCGGCTGAAGGACCACCTCGGCGTCGGCAACGACGAGACCAACGACGACGGAAAGGTCACGCTCGAGCACATCGAGTGCAACGCCGCCTGCGACTACGCCCCGGTGATGACGGTCAACTGGGAGTTCTTCGACAACCAGACACCGGAGTCCGCGGTCGCCCTCGTCGACGACCTGGCGGCGGGAAACGTCGTCACCGCCACCCGCGGCGCGCGCGTCTGCACCTGGAGGGAGGCGGAGCGCGTGCTCGCCGGCTTCCCCGACGACCGCGCCGACGAGGGCCCGGCGGCGGGCCCTGCCTCACTGGCGGGCCTCAAGCTCGCCCGCGAGCGCAACTGGCGCGCTCCCGAGCCGAGCAGCGAGTCGACCAAGGGGGACGCGATCGCTGCCGACCAGGTCGCCAAGTCGTCACGCACCGAGTCCGACGTGGCAGTCGCGGCCTCGCCCGCTGACACCGCCGACAGCGCTGGGCCGAAGTCTGACAGCAACAGTGACGGCAAGGCCCCCAACGCAGGAGGAACCCACTGATGGTCGACACCTTGACCCCGGTGCTCTCCGACAACTGGGACGCCGACCGTGCCTGGACGCTGGCGTCGTACGAGCACCAAGGCGGCTACGGCGCGCTGAAGAAGGCGCTCGCCACGACTCAGGACGACGTTATCGAGATCGTGAAGGCGTCGGGCCTGCGTGGGCGGGGCGGTGCGGGATTTCCCACCGGCATGAAGTGGGGTTTCATCCCGCAGGGCGACGGCAAGCCGCACTACCTGGTCGTCAACGCCGACGAGTCCGAGCCCGGCACGTGCAAGGACATGCCGTTGATGCTGGCGAGCCCGCACACCCTCGTCGAGGGCGTCATCATCTCGTCGTACGCGATCCGGGCGAACGTTGCCTTCATCTACGTGCGCGGTGAGGTGCTGCACGTCGTACGCCGGCTCCAGCGCGCCGTGCAGGAGGCCTACCTCGCAGGTCACCTCGGCACTGACATCCACGGCACTGGTTACGACCTCGAGCTGGTCGTCCACGCCGGCGCAGGTGCCTACATCTGTGGCGAGGAGACCGCACTGCTCGACTCCCTCGAGGGCCGCCGTGGACAGCCGCGGCTGCGTCCACCGTTCCCGGCGGTTGCCGGCCTCTACGCGTCCCCGACGGTGATCAACAACGTCGAGTCGATCGCCTCCGTGCCGTGCATCGTCGCCAACGGCGCAGAGTGGTTCTCAGGGATGGGCACCGAGAAGAGCAAGGGGATGGGCCTGTTCTCGCTCTCCGGCCACGTGAACAACCCTGGCCAGTTCGAGGCGCCGCTCGGCATCACCCTTCGTGAGCTGCTCGGCCTCGCCGGGGGGGTCCGCGACGGGCACGAGCTGAAGTTCTGGACACCCGGCGGGTCGTCCACGCCGCTGCTGACCGCCGAGCACCTCGACATCCCGCTCGACTTCGAGTCGGTCGGTGCGGCCGGCTCGATGTTGGGCACCCGGGCGCTGCAGATCTTCGACGAGACGACGTGTGTCGTCCGGGCGGTGCTGCGCTGGACCGAGTTCTACAAGCACGAGTCGTGCGGCAAGTGCACCCCCTGCCGTGAGGGCACGTGGTGGCTCGTCCAGACAATCCAGCGGCTGGAGGACGGCGCGGGAACCGAGGCCGACCTGGAGACCTTGCTCGACCTCTGCGACAACATCCTCGGGCGAGCGTTCTGTGCGCTCGGTGACGGTGCGACCTCCCCGATCACGTCGTCGATCCAGTACTTCCGAGACGAGTACCTGGAGCACCTTCGCCAGGGCGGCTGCCCGTTCGACCGGCACGCTGCGACTCTCTTCGAGAGTTCAGCCGCCACCGCAGGAGCTTCGGCATGACCGTCGACCAGGCCACGGAGAGCGCCGTGGAGGAGAAGACAGTCACGCTGACCGTCGACGACATCGAGGTCACCGTTCCCGAGGGCACGTTGGTGATCCGGGCGGCCGAGCGGGTCGGCGTGCAGATCCCGCGCTTCTGCGACCACCCGCTGCTCGACCCGGTGGGCGCCTGCCGCCAGTGCCTTGTTGACGTCCCCGACGCCGGCAACGGTCGTCCGCTGCCCAAGCCGCAGGCCTCCTGCACCTTGCAGGTTGCACCGGGGATGGTGGTGCGTACGCAGCACACCAGCCCGGTCGCCGACAAGGCCCAGCAGGGCAACATGGAGTTCCTGCTCATCAACCACCCACTCGACTGCCCGGTCTGTGACAAGGGCGGTGAGTGCCCGTTGCAGAACCAGGCGATGTCCAACGGGCGCGGTGAGTCCCGCTTCATCGAGACCAAGCGCACCTTCACCAAGCCGATCAACATCTCGGCCCAGGTGCTGCTCGACCGCGAGCGCTGCGTGCTGTGTGCGCGCTGCACAAGGTTCAGCGAGCAGATTGCGGGCGACCCGTTCATCGTCTTGGTCGAGCGCGGACCGCTCCAGCAGGTCGGCATCTACGAGCACGAGCCGTTCGAGTCCTACTTCTCCGGCAACACCATCCAGATCTGCCCTGTCGGTGCGCTCACCTCGGCGGCGTACCGGTTCCGCTCCCGACCGTTCGACCTGGTCTCGACCCCGTCGGTGTGCGAGCACTGCGCGTCCGGATGCGCGTTGCGCACCGACCACCGGCGCGGCAAGGTGACCCGCCGGCTCGCCGGCAACGACCCTGAGGTCAACGAGGAGTGGAACTGCGACAAGGGCCGATTCGGCTTCTTGTCCGACCGGGTCGGCGACCGGATCACCCGGCCACTGGTGCGTGACGACGAGACGCACGAGATGCGGCCGGCGTCTTGGCCGGAAGCTTTCGCGATGGCCGCGCGCGGCCTCGCCGCGGCCGAGGGCGCCGTGGGCGTGCTACCCGGAGGCAGGCTCACCGGCGAGGACTCCTACGCGTACGGCAAGTTCGCGCGCGCGGTGCTCGGCACCAACGACATCGACTTCCGCGCGCGACCGCACTCGGCCGAGGAGGCAGACTTCCTCGCCGCCCACATAGTGACCCGACCGACGGCGACGTACGCCGACCTCGAGCACGCCAGCGCGGTCGTCCTGGTGGCCTTCGAGCCCGAGGACGAGTCACCGATCGTCTTCCTGCGCCTGCGCAAGGCGGTGCGCGGGCACGGCACCCGCGTCGTCAGCGTCGGCGCAGGCGTCACCCGCGGTCTCGAGAAGCTGAACGGTCGCCTGGTGCGGGCCCGGCCGGGCGCCGAGGTCGACTTGGTGGAGGCGCTTGCCAACGACGGGGAGCTGGCGCTCGATGCAGGTGGAGTCATCCTGGTCGGCGAACGTGCCGCCACCACGCTGGGACTATCGAGCGCGGCGGCAGCCCTTGCCACCTCCACCGGTGCCAAGCTCGCCTGGGTGCCGCGCCGGGCAGGGGAGCGGGGCGCTCTCGAAGCCGGCCTGCTGCCGAACCAGCTCCCGGGTGGACGCCCACTGTCCGACGCGGCCGCCCGCGTCGACGTCGGCGCGACCTGGGGCACCACGATGCCTGCGACGCAAGGCAAGGACACCGACGGCATCCTCGCGGCTGCCGCATCAGGTGAGCTCGCCGCGCTCGTCGTCGGCGGTGTGGAGGTCGACGACCTCGCGGACCCAAGAGCAGCGCGCGCCGCGTTGCAGGCCGTCGGGTTCCTTGTCAGCATCGAGGTCAGGGAGTCGGCGGTCACGGCACTCGCAGACGTCGTGCTTCCGGTGGCACCGATGGCCGAGAAGAGCGGCTCGTTCGTCAACTGGGAGGGGCGAGTGCGTCCGTTCGACCAGGTGATCGAGTCCTCCGGGCTTACCGACACCCGCATCCTGGCAGGCATCAGCGAAGAGCTGACCGCGCCTCTCGGGTTCCGCAGCATCGACGAGGCACGCCGCGAGATGACCGAGCTGGGGCCCTGGGATGGCGGCCACCCGGAGTTCACCCCGGTGGCGCAACAGAGCGTGGCCGCTGTCTCCGACGGCCAGTTCGTCGTGGCCACGTGGCGCACGCTCATCGACGACTCGAGGGGTGTGGACGGTGAGCCCTACCTGCAGGCGACCGGGCGCGCACCAGTCGCCGTGCTCAGCCCGGCGACGATGATCGGTCTCGGCCTCGTGCCGGGAGCTCCGGTCATCGTGTCCACCGACGTCGGACAGGTGTCGCTGCCGGCCGCGACCGGTGACATCGCCGATGACGTCGTGTGGTTGCCGAGCAACTCCGGCGGCGTCAACCTCCGCCGTGATCTGGGTGTCGGGGCTGGTTCCACTGTCGCGCTGCGAGGAGGTGCGTGATGGCGACCACCGTCGACCTTGCAACCGAGGATCTGAGCGCCTTCGGTCACGACCCCTGGTGGGTGGTGCTGATCAAGGTGGTGCTGGCCTTCGTCATCTTGCTCGTGTTCACGCTGTTCAACATCTGGCTCGAGCGTCGCGTCGTGGCCAGGATGCAGCACCGCATCGGGCCCAACGTCCACGGCCCGTTCGGCTTGCTGCAGAGCCTCGCCGACGGCGTGAAGCTGATGCTCAAGGAAGACCTCGTCCCCAAGGCCGTCGACAAGGTCGTCTTCGTGGTGGCGCCGCTGCTGTCGGCCATCCCGGCGTTCATGGCGGTCGCGGTCATCCCGTTTGGTCCCGAGGCCAAGGTCCCCTTCAGCGACGTCGTCACGCCCCTCCAGCTCACCGATCTGCCTGTCGGCGTCCTCTACATCCTTGCGGTCGCCTCCGTCGGGATCTACGGCATCGTGCTCGCCGGGTGGTCGTCCGGGTCGACGTACTCGCTGCTAGGCGCCCTGCGCTCTTCGGCTCAGGTGATCTCCTACGAGGTCGCCATGGGCCTGTCCTTCGTGGCGGTCTTCCTGTACGCCGGCTCGATGTCCACGTCGGGCATCGTGGATGCCCAGCGCGACCTCTGGTTCGGGATCATCCTGCTTCCGTCGTTCGTGATCTACATGATCGCGATGGTCGGCGAGACCAACCGGGCACCGTTCGACCTCCCGGAGGCCGAGGGCGAGCTCGTCGGCGGGTTCCACACGGAGTACTCGTCGATCAAGTTCGCCTTCTTCTTCCTCGCCGAGTACATCAACATGGTCACGGTGTCGATGCTCGCCACCACGCTGTTCCTCGGCGGCTGGCGTGCCCCCTGGCCGCTGTCGCTGTGGGAGGGCGCCAACCAGGGCTACTGGCCGGTGCTGTGGTTCCTGGCGAAGGTGCTCATGTTCATCTTCGTCTTCATCTGGCTGCGCGGGACGCTGCCACGGCTTCGCTACGACCAGTTCATGCAGTTCGGCTGGAAGCGGCTGATCCCGGCGGCGCTGATCTGGATCGTGGCCGTCGGCACCGTCCGGGCGCTCAGCCTCGACGGCCCCATCGACCGTAAGTACCTGCTGATCGCGGCAGCGGTCGTGCTCGTGGTGTTCGTCGTTCTCGGCTTCTTCGGCGACGAGGACGAGGCCGACGACGAGTCACGGCCGGTGATCCGGCACGACGACATCGAAGGCGGCTACCCCGTACCCCCGATGCCGCCGACGTCTGGACAGGAGAGCATCCGTGGCTGACACGAAGGAACATTTCTGGGACCCGGTCGCCGGCTTCGGGGTGACATTCCGGACGATGTTCAAGAAGGTGGTGACCGAGCAGTACCCCTTCGAGAAGAAGGCGACGGCACCGCGCTTCCATGGCAGGCACCAGCTGAACCGGTGGCCGGACGGTCTGGAGAAGTGCATCGGCTGCGAGCTGTGCGCGTGGGCGTGCCCGGCCGATGCGATCTACGTCGAAGGGGCCGACAACACCGCCGACGAACGGTTCTCCCCGGGCGAGCGCTACGGCCGCGTCTACCAGATCAACTACCTGCGCTGCATCCTCTGCGGGCTGTGCATCGAGGCCTGCCCCACCCGGGCGCTGACGATGACCAACGAGTACGAGCTTGCCGACAACAACCGCGCCGACCTGATCTACGAGAAGAACGACCTGCTGGCGCCGCTGCTGCCCGGCATGGAGCAGCCCCCGCACCCGATGCGACTCGGCGACGACGACGGCGCCTACTACCGGGGTCTTGGTGCATCGACGCGCGACACCGACGAGGGCGAGGTGCCCGCATGATCGCCTTCTGGGTGTTGGCGCCCATTATGGTCGTCGCCGCCATCGCGATGGTAATGGCGCGTAAGGCAGTGCACTCTGCTCTGCTGCTCGCGATCATCATGATCTCGCTGGCCGTGCTGTACGCCATCCAGAACGCGCCGTTCCTCTTCGCCGTGCAGATCATCGTCTACACCGGTGCCGTGCTGATGCTCTTCTTGTTCGTGCTCATGCTCGTCGGCGTCGACTCCTCGGACTCGCTGGTCGAGACGCTGCGCGGTCAGCGCGTCGCCGCGGTCGTGCTGGGGGTGCTCTTCGGTCTGCTCGTGGTGGTTGCGCTGTCCCAGGCGACTCTCGGTACGGTCGTCGGCCTGTCCGATGCCAGCGCGCGGGCGGACGGCAACGTGAAGGGAATCGCGGCGCTGCTCTTCAGCACCTACATCTTCGCCTTCGAAGTGACCAGTGCGCTGCTGATCACCGCCGCGCTGGGCGCTATGGTGCTCGCGCACCGGGAGCGGCTGACTCCCAAACCGACCCAGCGCGAAATGGTGGCCCAGCGGATGCGTGACTACGCCACCTCAGGGACGCATCCGGGCGCGCTGCCCAGTCCGGGCTCGTTCGCCCGCCACAACTCCGTCGACACTCCCGCGCTGCTGCCCGACGGCACACCGTCCGAGCTGTCGATCTCCCGGGTGATGCGGGCGCGCGGCACCGTGCGCGACGTCTCCCGCGAGCAGCTGACCGAGCGCGGGATCGAGACCGAGCCCCGACAGATCGAGGAGGGTGAACGATGAGCACCACCCCCTTCCTGATCTTGTCGGCCCTGCTCTTCGGCGTCGGCGCCGTCGGCGTTCTCGTACGGCGCAACGCCATCGTCGTCTTCATGTGCGTCGAGCTGATGCTCAACGCCGCCAACCTCGCCTTCGTGACCTTCTCCCGCCAGCACGGCAACTTCGACGGTCAGATCGCCGCCTTCTTCGTGATGGTGGTCGCCGCAGCAGAGGTCGTCGTCGGGCTCGCGATCATCATGACCATCTTCCGTACGCGCCGGTCGGCCTCGGTCGACGACGCGAGCCTTCTCAAGTACTAGGAGCCCGCTGGATGAGCCTGCTGTACTTGATCGTCGGCATACCTGCCGCCAGCGCCGCAGTGCTGCTGCTGGGCGGCCGGCTCACCGACCGCTGGGGTCACCTGCTGGGCGCACTCGCGCCGGTTGCTTCCTTCGTGGTCGGGCTCATCGCATTCGCTCAGCTGGCCGGGGGTGACGACAAGGCGCTCACCCAGCGGCTCTTCACCTGGATCGACGTGGCTGGTTTCCACGTCGACATCGGGCTGCTCTTCGACCCGCTCTCCGCCGTCTTCGTACTGCTGATCACCGGTGTGGGCAGCCTGATCCACATCTACTCGATCGGCTACATGGAGCTCGACGAGCGCCGCCGCCGCTTCTTCGGCTACCTGAACTTGTTCGTGGCCGCGATGCTGACGCTGGTGCTCGCCGACGACTACCTCGCGTTGTTCCTTGGCTGGGAAGGTGTCGGGCTGGCGTCGTACCTGCTCATCGGCTTCTGGCAGTACAAGGTGTCGGCCGCCGTCGCCGCGAAGAAGGCGTTCGTCGTCAACCGTGTCGGCGACCTGGGCATGGCGCTGGCCATCATGTTGATGTTCGCTACCTTCGGCTCCACCTCGTTCGAGGGCGTTGCGGGCGGTGTCGGGCAGGCGTCGGCCGGTACTGCCACCGCCTTGGGCCTGCTGCTCCTGCTGGCTGCCTGCGGCAAGTCCGCCCAGGTGCCGCTGCAGTCATGGCTTCTCGACGCCATGGAGGGCCCGACGCCGGTGTCAGCCCTGATCCATGCCGCGACGATGGTCACCGCCGGCGTCTACCTGGTCACCCGCTCGAACTTCATCTACGAACAGACCGAGACCGCGCAGACCGCGGTCGTGGTCGTCGGCCTCGTCACGCTGCTCTGGGGCGCCGTGATCGGCTGCGCGAAGGACGACATCAAGAAGGTGCTCGCGGGCTCGACCATGAGCCAGATCGGCTACATGATGCTGGCCGCCGGCATCGGCCCGGCCGGCTACGCGTTCGCGATCTTCCACCTGCTGACGCATGGCTTCTTCAAGGCAAACATGTTCCTCGGGGCCGGCTCGGTGATGCACGGCATGAACGACGAGGTCGACATGCGTCGTTACGGCGCGCTGCGAAGCGTCATGCCCGTGACGTTCGTGACGTTCGCGCTGGGCTATCTCGCGATCATCGGGTTCCCCGGCCTCGCTGGCTTCTGGTCCAAGGACAAGATCATCGAGGCAGCGTTCGGTGAGAACGTGTTGATCGGTGTCGGCGCCGTCGCCGGTGCAGGCATCACCGCGTTCTACATGACGAGGCTGATGTTGATGACGTTCATCAGTCAGCGCCGCTGGGCCAAGGGAACTCACCCGCACGAGTCGGCGCTGGTGATGACGGTTCCGCTGATCGTGCTCGGCGCGCTGTCGGTGGTCGGCGGCGCCTTGCTTCTCAACGGCTGGATCGTCGACTGGCTCGAGCCGGTGGTCGGGCGGGAGGAGCACCAAGACCTGCCGATCTCGGCAACCCTCATCACCCTCTTGGTCCTCGTGGTGGTGCTGGCCGGGGTCGCGGTCGCCGTCGTGATGTACGGCCGCGACAAGGTTGCAACCCGTGCGCCGTCGCGTGTCTCGCCGTTCACCAAGGCGGCCCGCGCCGATCTCTACGGTGACGCGCTCAACGAGGCGGCACTGATGCGACCGGGTCAGTACCTCACTCGCTCGTTGGTGTACGCCGACAACCGTGGGGTCGACGGCGCCGTCAACGGCCTCGCTGCTCTCGTCGGGGGTACGTCGGGTCGGGTCCGTCGCTGGCAGAGCGGCTTCGTGCGGTCCTACGCATTGTCGATGCTCGGCGGCTCCGCCCTGCTTCTCCTCGGTGTGGTGGCGGTGAAGCTGGCATGACCGGAAGCGAGACATCTGTGCCCTGGTTGACGATCCTGGCGCTCCTCCCTGTGGTGGGTGCTGGGGTGGTGCTGCTCGTGCCGAAAGGCTCTGCACTTCCGAAGCTGGTTGCGCTGGGGATGTCTCTGGTGGCGCTCCTCGTGACCGTCGTGATGGCGGCGCAGTTCGACGCCGACGGAGGTTTCCAGTTCGTCGAGCAGCACAGCTGGATCGAGTCGTTCGGTGCCCACTACGCAGTCGGCCTCGACGGCCTCGGGCTGGTACTGGTTCTGCTGACCGCGATCTTGACGCCGGTCGTGATCCTCGCGTCTTGGCACGACGCAGACGATGGACGCTGGAGTGCCAACTCGTTCTTCAGCTGGATCCTCGTTCTGGAGGGACTGTCGATCGGTGTGTTCGCCGCCACCGACGTGTTCCTCTTCTACGTGCTCTTCGAGGCGACACTGATCCCGATCTACTTCCTGATCGGCGGCTTCGGTGGGCCTCAGCGGTCCTACGCCGCGGTCAAGTTCCTGCTCTACAGCCTGTTCGGTGGGCTGCTGATGCTGGCCTCGGTCGTCGGCCTCTACGTCGTTTCGGCCGGGAACGAGGGCGGGTCGTCGTACCTGCTCAAGGACCTGATGGACACCGACATCGGCACCTCGACGGGGCGATGGCTGTTCCTCGGCTTCTTCATCGCGTTCGCGGTCAAGGCGCCGATGTGGCCCGTGCACACCTGGCTCCCCGACGCGGCGAGCGAGGCGACGTCGGGAACGTCGGTGCTGCTGGTGAGCGTGCTCGACAAGATCGGCACGTTCGGCATGATGCGGTTCTGCCTCAACATCTTCCCTGAGGCGTCGCGGTGGGCCACGCCTGTCGTGATCACGTTGGCCGTTATCTCGGTCATCTACGGCGCACTGCTCGCGATCGGCCAGCAGGACATCCGGCGGCTGATCGCCTACACCTCGGTGTCGCACTTCGGCTTCATCGTGCTCGGCATCTTCGCGATGACCAGCCAAGCCCAGAGCGGGGCCGCCCTCTACATGTTCAACCACGGGCTGTCCACCGCTGCGTTGTTCCTCGTTACGGGCTTCTTGATCAGCAGACGAGGCTCGAAGCTGATCGACGACTACGGAGGCGTCGAGAAGGTCGCCCCGGTGCTGGCCGGCACGTTCCTCCTCGCCGGCTTGTCGAGTCTCTCGCTGCCCGGCCTGTCGCCGTTCGTCAGCGAGTTCTTGGTGCTGGCCGGCACGTTCACGGTGTCGATCCCGGCAGCGGTGATCGCGACGCTGGGCATCGTGCTGGCGGCGCTCTACATCTTGTACATGTACCAGCGGACCATGACCGGTCCCGTGCGCCCCTCCACCGCGATGCTTCCGGACCTGCGTGCGCGCGAAGTGGTCGCGCTGGCCCCGCTGCTGCTGCTCATCGTCGTGCTTGGCTTCTTCCCCAAACCCGCTCTGGATGCGTTGAACCCCACCGTCGACCGGCTGCTTCAGCAGGTGGGCATGGAAGACCCGCAACCTACCGTTGCCAGTGAGGAGGGCGGTTCATGAGCGCACATTCCAGCGCCCTCGCCTCCCAGCTGGCCGCTGAGACGTTCCAGAAGCCGGACATCGCATACGGCAGGTTGTCGCCCCTGCTCATCGTCTTCGGTGTCGCCCTCGTCGGCGTCATCGTCGAGGCGTTCGCTCCGCGAGCCCGGCGTTACGTCGTCCAGACCGCGCTGTCGGTTGTCGGTCTCGGTGCAGCGCTCGCCGCGGTCGTCTTGGTCGGCCTCGACCTGAAGTCCAACCATGGCGGCGCCTCGTTGGGATCCGTCGAAGCGATGGGCGCCATCGCCGTGGACGGTCCGTCCCTCTTCCTCTGGGGAACGGTGCTCGTCTTCTCGCTGATGAGCGTGCTGCTCTTCGCAGAACGCCATCTCGAGGGAGGCATCACCGCCTTCGCCGGTCAGGCGGCGGCGTTGCCCGGAACTGAGGCGGAGCGCGAGGCGTCCTCGCGCGGCATCGAGCACACCGAGGTGTTTCCGCTGATGCTGTTCGCCATCGGCGGCATGATGCTGTTCGCGTCCGCCAACGACCTGCTGACGATGTTCGTCGCCCTCGAGGTGCTGTCGCTGCCGCTGTACCTGCTGTGTGGCCTGGCTCGACGGCGCCGGCTCATCAGCCAGGAGGCGGCCCTCAAGTACTTCCTGCTCGGCGCCTTCTCGTCGGCGTTCTTCTTGTACGGCATCGCCCTCGTCTATGGGTACGCCGGCAGCTTCAAGCTCGGCGAGATCGACACCGCCGTCTCCTCGACCCTCGGCGGTAACGGGCTGCTGCTCGCGGGCATGGCGTTGATGGCGGTGGGGCTGCTCTTCAAGGTCAGCGCCGCGCCGTTTCACGCCTGGACCCCGGACGTCTACCAAGGCGCGCCGACCGCCGTCACTGCGTTCATGGCTGCGTGCACCAAGGTCGCCGCCTTCGGCGCGCTGCTGCGCGTGTTCTACGTGGCTCTTGGCGGCGTCCGCTGGGACTGGCAGCCGATGATGTGGGTGATCGCCGCCCTCACGATGGCGGTCGGTTCGATCTTCGCGATCACCCAGACCGACATCAAGCGGATGCTTGCGTACTCGTCGATCGCCCATGCCGGCTTCCTGATCACCGGTTTCGTCGGTGCCCAGCAAGGGATCGAGGTCGCCGGACAGCAGATCAGCAGCCTGCAGGCGGTGATGTTCTATCTGGTGGCCTATGGGTTCACCACCATTGGCGCCTTCGCCGTCGTCACCGTCGTACGCGACGCGGGAGGCGAGACGACGCATCTGTCCCGCTGGGCCGGTCTCGGCAGAGAGGCTCCAGTGGTGGCAGGCGTGTTCGCCTTCTTCCTGCTGGCATTCGCCGGCATTCCGTTGACGTCGGGGTTCACCGGCAAGTGGGCGGTCTTCACGTCGGCATGGGCCGGCGGCGCGTGGCCGCTTGTCGTCTTTGCCGTCCTGATGAGCGTGGTGGCTGCCTTCTTCTACGTGCGGGTCATCGTGGTGATGTTCTTCTCCGACCCGGTCGGTGACGGGCCGACGGTCGCGGTGCCGAGCCTTTTCACCTCGATCACGATTACGGTCGGTGCCGCCATGACGCTGCTGCTCGGCGTCGTCCCGCAGCCCGTATTCGACCTCGCCCGCACTGCCGGTGAGTTCATCCGCTGATGCGTCCGCCCTCGCCCGCGCTCGGGCTCCCCATCGTCGACCCGGACCTCGAGTCGCGGATCCGGCTGCGGTTGCTCGAGATCGAGAAGGAGCTGGCCGGAGCCGTCGCCTCCGACATCGACTTCGTCAATGAGGCCGCGCATCATCTGCTCGAGGCCGGTGGGAAGCGCTTCCGGCCGCTGCTGTGCGTGCTGGCGGCGGAGTTCGGTGACCGCGACGCGCCGGGCGTCGTACCCGCGGCACTGGTCGTCGAGCTGACGCATCTGGCGACGCTCTACCACGACGACGTCATGGACGAGGCGGAGCTGCGCCGCGGTGCGCCCAGCGCGAACGCGCGGTGGGACAACTCGGTCGCGATCCTCACCGGTGACTTCTTGTTCGCCCGGGCCTCCGACATCGTCGCCGACCTCGGCCCGGAGGCAGTGCGCATCCAGGCACAGACGTTCGCCCGGCTGGTCCAGGGTCAGATTCGCGAGACGATCGGTCCCCGACCCGAAGAGGACCCCCTGCAGCACTACCTGTCGGTGGTGGCGGACAAGACGGGATCGCTGATCGCGACGTCGGCCCGCTTCGGGGCCAAGATCGCCGGCGCGTCCTTGGAGGCCGAGGAGGTGCTGACCGCGTTCGGCGAACAGATCGGCACCGTCTTCCAGCTCTCCGACGACATCATCGACGTGGCCAGTGACAGCGATGACCTCGGGAAGGCCTCCGGGACCGACCTGCGTGAGGGCATCCCTACCCTGCCGACGTTGTACGCCGGCCGGTCCGAGGACGCAGCTGACGCGCGTCTGCTGGCGCTGCTGTCCGGCCCGATTACCGACGACCGGCTGCACGCGGAGGCGCTGCAGTTGCTGCGCAGCAACCCGGCGATGGACCACGCCCGAGGCGCGGTGGAGCAGCGTACCCAGGCGGCTCGCGACCTGTTGACGTCGCTGCCGGACATCCCCGCCCGCGAGGCCCTCTACGCCCTCTGCGACCTCGTCACCACCCGCACCTCCTAACCCCCCTTACTTCCCGCCGCCGCCGCCCGGCGTTTGCCATGTGAACAATGCAGATGGCTTGTAAACATGGCAAATTTGCTATGTCAACAAGCAATCTGGCTTGTTCACATGGCAAACGCCAGTACGCCGAGGGGGCTAGTCCAGGGGTTCGGCGCGGTAGGCGCAGATCACCGAGGGGCGCGGGAACGGGTCGGTATGCGGCCAGGTGCTCGCCGGGGCGTCGAAGCTCGCGCCGTCGACCTCGCCAGGGTGCTGGACCGCCGCGAACACGGTCAGGTCATCCGTCGTCACCAACGGACCGCATGTCTCGGCGCCGTACGACACGGTGAGAAACTGCTGAACCTTGCCGCGGTCGTGCCCCTCGACGGGTACTGCGAACAGTCCGTCGTTGGAACCGAGCTGGTTGCCGTCCGTCGAGATCCACAGGTTGCCGCGGTTGTCGAACGCCACATTGTCCGGGCACGAGATCGGCGACACCTGATCCTTGGGGAAACCGGCGAAGTACGTCTCCGGTGCTGCTGGATCACCACACACCAAGAACAGGTCCCAACGGAAGCTCTCGGCCTCGGAGTCGTTGTTGGTCTCGGTGAGCTCCAGGATGTAGCCGTTGCGGTTGCCGCTCTTGGAGACCAGCGGCTGACCCAGCTCGCTTCGCGTCATCGAGCTGGCCAGCGGGTTCGCCTCGTCGGTGGGCTGCTTGGTGCCGCGACCGTCGTTGTTGGTGAGCGCGGCGTAGACCTTGCCGGTGACCGGGTTGCGCTCCATGTCCTCGGGGCGGTCCATCCGGGTCGGTGCCACCTTGTCGGCGGCCAGCCGGGTGTCGATCAGCACGTCAGCCACCGACATCCCATCCACGTACGACTCGCGGTCGCTGGTCAACGGGATCCAGATGCCGGTGCCGTCGTAGACACCGTCATCGGTCCCGTCACCGGTGAAGCGGGCGACGTACAAGGTGCCGGACTCGAGAAGTCTGAGGTTGTGCTGACGCGCCGGGGCGCTCGGACCCTTCTTGAACCGGCGGCGGGAGACGAACTTGTAGATGTAGTCGCCCTTCTCGTCGTCGCCCATGTAGACGACGGCGCGGCCGTCGCGCGAGATCGAGCAGGTGGCACCTTCGTGCTTGAAGCGGCCGAGCATGGTGAGCTTTCGCGGCGTCGAGTCGGGGTCAAGAACGTCGACCTCGACGATGTAGCCGAACCTGAACGGCTCGTGCGGTTCGGCGGTGAGGTCGAACCGATCGTCGACGTCCTTCCACCCCCTACCGGCGCCGGCGATGCCGTAGCGGGCGTACGACGTCGTGTAGCGGGCGTCGAGCTCACCGCTCTTGTCGAAGTACCCGTTGAAGTTCTCCTCACCGTGCAACGTGGTTCCCCACGGTGTCGTGCCGCCCGCACAGTTCGCGAAAGTGCCGTGCACGACGCGGCCCGACTGGTCGGCGCGGGTGCGGAGGCGACCGTCTCCGGCGGCAGGGCCGGTGAGACGCATGGGCGTGGTGGCGGTGACCCGGCGGTTGCGCTTGGCCTTCTTGGGGCTCTCGCGCTTCCACGAGCCGCTGCTGGCACCACGCTTGATCTCGAGCACAGAGATACCGTGCGCCTGCATGGCGATCCGCTTGATCTCGTCGTCGTCGTAGTGGCCCTCGGGAAACATGAGAACCTCATCGGTGTACTCGTTGTTCACCGACAGCAGCGCGCGGTCCTTGCCCAGCCGGACCATGCCGACGTAGTCGCAGTTGTAGCCGAACTGTGCTGCTTGCGATTCGGGGGTCTGCCGGTAGGCGTCGAACGCCGGCGCACCCGCCACGACCGGGTCACCCCACCGGACCACCACGTCGTATCGGTAGCCGTGGGGGACGGTGACGTTGTCGCGTCGGTTCGGTGGGACCGGTGAGAAGTCCAGGTGGGAGATGCGGCCAGCCCTGTGGTCGCGACGATCGGCAGATGTTGCCGCTGCCGCCAGTGACCCACCAGCGGCGGTCGCCACCAGGGCTGCTGCTCCAGCTGCCCCACCCTTCAGCACGCTGCGGCGCGAGATGGTGGCGGCCAGGATGTCACCGATGTGAGGGTTGCCGGACTGGTTGGGCTCAGGATGGTCGCACGCGTTGTTGCAGCGGTACTTGCAGGTCATAGCGCTGCGGTTGCCATGTGGCTGGTTGAACGTGGGAAGCAGACGAAGTTCGGGCACCGGGAGACTCCTTCGATGGGCCATGATGACGCTGACACCGCGACGCTAATTTGCGGCGGCAATCAGTCGGTGGCCTCGAGATGAATTCCAGTTGTCGCTCTTGGGGGACCCGCTACCCCTCGACGCTCCCCGGGCGATGGGCAGCCGGCTGCGGCGCCGGCCGCTGGTCGAGACAGGCGGCGTCCAGCACGCCACCGGCTTCGACGGCTTCGACTCCGGGCAGCAGTGCCGGCTCGGGGGCCGTACGCCGACGCGAGTGCACGATCGACTCGACCGTCAGGATCGCCAGCGCGACCCAGACGAGGCCGAAACCGAACCACCGGACCGTCGACATCGGTTCGTCGAAGACGAGTACGCCGAGCAGGAACTGCAGGGTCGGCGCGATGTACTGCAGCAGGCCGAGGCTGGTCAGCGAGATCCGGTTGGCAGACGCCGCAAAGCACAGCAGCGGAAGGGTGGTCACGATCCCTGTCGTCGCGAGCAGGACGACGTGGTCGGGCCCGTGCGACCATGCCGACGCCTGCCCGGCGAACGACAGCCAGATGAGGTAGCCCAGCGCCACCGGCGCGAGCACCAGGCCCTCGTAGGTCAAGCCCTCCACCGGCCCGGCCGCGACTCGCTTCTTGAGCAGGCCGTAGGTGCCGAAGCTGAAGGCGAGCACGAGCGATATCCAGGGTGGCCGCCCCAGCTGCAGGCTCAGCACGACCACGGCGACGAACGCCAGCGTGAGCGCCGCCCACTGCCATCGCCGCAGCCGCTCACCGAGCACCGCGACGCCGAGCATGACGGTCACCAGCGGGTTGATGTAATAGCCGAGCGACGTCTCGACGACGTAGCCGTTGGTCACGCCCCAGATGTACGTGTACCAGTTGACGCCGATCGTGGCACCGGCGGCGACCATGGGCCAGCGCACCCGGGGGTTCGACCACATGGCCTTCAGCGCGCCGGTACGCCGACCCACCGCGAGCATCACCGCGCTCAGCAGCAGTGACCACAGCACCCGGTGCGCGAGGATCTCGCTGGCGGCCGCCGGCTCGAGCAGCGGCCAGTACAGCGGGAAGAGACCCCACAACCCGAACGCCGCAGCGCCCAGCAGGAGCCCGCGGCGATCCTCTGGCATCCCCGCGATGCTACCGCCGTCGACAGAAGCGTCGGTAATCGTTGCTCCTGTCGGAGTTTGGCATTCTCGGCGATGGCACCTACGGTGGCTAACTGGTTCTGTTGACCCGGTCGCCATCGCGTCCGCCCTCGCTGCCCCCTATCTCGAGGTATCCCGCTGATGAGAGTTCCACGCTCGATCCTAGCCGGCGTGACCGTCGCCTCGTTGTTCGTCGTCCCCGCCGCCGCGACTGCGTCGCCGCCCCCCTCGGTGGTGCACCAGTTTGCACCGCAGACCATGGAGCAGGCGAGCCGTTACGACACCTCGATCCGCTTCCTCGACTTCGACCACACCAGGGCGTTCATGACCCGCACACACATCCGCGGACAGGTCGCAGCCACCATCGCCGGCCGACGAGGCGGCCTGAAGGCGGTCCGAGTCACGCTCTACCGCAAGATCGCGGGCACCCGTACCTGGAAGTACGTCGGCGCCACGAGGACGAGCCGCACCGACTACCCGAAGTTCCGCTTCGCTCCCAGGTCCGTTGCCAATGCGACGTACCGGGTGCGGTTCGCCGGCAACGACCGGTTGCAGCCGAGCCGCAACGTCACGGCGGTCGCCGTGCACCGCAACTTCAACCCGCGCATGGAGGACGGCACCGGCCACTTCCACGGCAAGATGGGCCCGCGCTACGCGCACCGCCTCGTTGCCCTCGAGAAGCGCGCCTGCGCGACCTGCGGCTGGCGCAAAGTGAGCACTGACCGCACCGGCGACTACAGCCGCTGGAGCTTCAAGGTCGGCGCTCCCCGAGACGGCCGTTGGTGGTGGCGGGTCAGCACGCCATCGAGCACGCGCTACATCCGCTCCTTCAGCGGCATCTACACCACCGAGGTGCGCTGAGGCGCTCGGTCAGGCAACCGACCAGGCGTCGCGACCGGCCAGCAGCTCCGCCAGGTCAGCATCGCCGGACTCCGAACGCGCCTGCGCCACCTGGGCGCGGACCTGGTCGTCGTACGTCGGCCGCTGCACCTGGCGGAAAATACCGATCGGAACGTGGGTCATCGTGGCGTCGTCGAGCCGGGAGATCTCGAACGCCTGTGAGGGGTTCTCGGCGTGCGCGTCGTGCACCCACTCGCGGTCGCCGATCTGGATCTTCTCGCCATGACGGAGCCGGACCAGCCGCGCCTCGGCCTCGTCCTTGTCCTTGAGCACGTCGAACGCGCCGTCGTTGAAGATCGGACAGTTCTGGTAGATCTCGATCAACGACGTCCCGCGGTGCGTCACCGCAGCCTGGAGAACCTCGGTCAGGTGTGCGCGGTCGGAGTCGAGGGTGCGTGCGACGAACGACGCCTCGGCGCCGAGGGCCAGCGAAACCGGGTTGAACGGGTAGTCGACGGACCCGGCGGGCGTCGACTTCGTGATCTTGCCCGGCTCGGACGTCGGCGAGTACTGACCCTTGGTCAGGCCGTAGATCCGGTTGTTGAACAGCAGGATCGTCATGTTGACGTTGCGGCGCATCGCGTGGATCAGGTGGTTGCCGCCGATCGACAGCGCGTCACCGTCGCCGGTCACGACCCACACGTTCAGATCGGGTCGTGAGGTCGCCAACCCGGTGGCGATGGCCGGCGCGCGGCCGTGGATCGAATGCATGCCGTACGTGTCGAGGTAGTAGGGGAAGCGCGACGAGCAGCCGATGCCGGAGATGAAGACGATGTTCTCGCGCTTGAGGCCCAGCGCAGGCAGGAAGCCCTGCACGGCGTTCAGGATGATGTAGTCGCCACAGCCGGGGCACCAGCGCACCTCCTGGTCGGAGGTGAAGTCCTTACGCGACGCCTCGACCTCCGACAGCGGCATGTCGCGCAGGCCGGACAGGGTGGCATCGGTGGTCACGAGTGCATCTCCTTCAGGGTTGTCGTAAGGACGTCCTCGAGCTCGCTGGCACTGAACGGCTGTCCTCGCACCTGGTTGTAGCTGACGACGTCGACGAGGAACTTCGCACGCAGCAGCAGGGACAGCTGACCGAGGTTCATCTCAGGCACCACGACCGTGTCGTACGCCCGAAGGATCTCGCCGAGGTTGCTGGGGAACGGGTTCAGATGGCGGAGGTGGGCCTGGGCAACCTGGTGCCCCTGCTGTCGCAGCCGGCGGCATGCCGACCCGATAGGCCCGTACGTCGACCCCCACCCCAGCACGAGCAGGCTGGCCTCGCCGCTGGGGTCGTCCACCTCCAGAGCCGGGATCGTGTCGGCGATCCTGTCGATCTTGGCCTGGCGGGTCCGCACCATCAGGTCGTGGTTGGCCGGCTCGTAGCTGATGTTGCCGTGGCCGTCGGCCTTCTCCAGCCCGCCGATGCGGTGCTCGAGTCCGGCAGTGCCGGGGATCGCCCAGGCGCGGGCCAGGGTCTGTGGGTCGCGCTGGTAGGGCCAGAAGGAATGGTCGCCGGTCTCGGTCTCGTGGTTGGGCCGGTCGGCGAACTTCGGCTCGATCATCGGCAGTGCCTCGACGTCGGGCAGCAGCCACGGCTCGGAGCCGTTCGCCAGATAGCCGTCGGACAGCAGTAGCACAGGCGTGCGGTAGGTGACGGCGATGCGGGCGGCCTCAAGGGCGGCATCGAAGCAGTCGCCCGGTGTCTGAGGTGCGACGATCGCGACCGGCGCTTCGCCGTTGCGGCCGAACATCGCCTGCAGCAGGTCGGACTGCTCGGTCTTCGTCGGCAACCCCGTCGACGGCCCGCCGCGCTGCACGTCGACGACGATGAGAGGGAGCTCGAGCGAGACAGCCAACCCGATCGTCTCGCTCTTCAGCGAGATCCCTGGACCGGAGGTCGTCGTGACACCGAGCGACCCGCCGTACGACGCCCCGAGGGCAGCGCCGATGCCGGCGATCTCGTCCTCGGCCTGGAACGTCACGACGCCGAACCGCTTGTGCTTGCTGAGCTCGTGCAAGATGTCGGACGCCGGGGTGATCGGGTAGGCGCCGAGGAACAGCGGCAACCCCGACCGGACCGAGGCGGCGACCAGGCCGTAGCTCAGCGCCAGGTTGCCGCTGATGTTGCGGTAGCGGCCGCCCTTCATCGGAGCGGGCTTGATCTCGTAGGAGACCGCGAACCCCTCCGTGGTCTCGCCGAAGTTCCAACCCGCGTTGAACGCCGCCAGGTTGGCGTCTCGGATGTCGGGAACCTTCGCGAAGCGTTGCTCGAGGAAGGCCCGGGTCGACTCGACCGGACGCCCGTAGAGCCACGACAGCAAGCCGAGCGAGAACATGTTCTTCGCCCGGGCGGCGTCCTTGCGGCTGAGCCCGAACTGCTTGACCGACGCCACCGTGAGTGCGGTGATGTCGAACGCGTGCACGTGGAACCTGTCGAGGGAGCCGTCCTCGAGCGGATTCTCGGCGTACCCGGCGCGGCTGAGGTTGCGGCCGGTGAAGTCGTGGGTGTCGACGATCGGCCTCGAGGTCGGCGACGTTGGCCCGCAGCGCTGCCGGGTTCATCGCCACGAGTACGTGGGGGGTGTCGCCGGGCGTCAGGATGTCATGGTCGGCGAAGTGCAGCTGGAAGGACGACACGCCGGGCAGGGTGCCCGCGGGGGCCCTGATCTCGGCGGGGAAGTTCGGCAGGGTCGAGAGGTCATTGCCGAAGCTCGCGGTTTCTTGCGTGAACCGGTCGCCGGTCAGCTGCATCCCGTCGCCGGAGTCACCAGCGAACCTGATGACAACCTGGTCGAGCTGTTGGACCTGTTTGGCCACGTAGCCCATCTCCTGGGGATCTCATCTGCGTCGTGTCGTCTCAGTCTACGGCGGGAACTGTGACAGACGAGCCACATCTCGGCGCTGCGGCTGTCCGATGCGACACGTTTCCGAAACGCGGCAGAACAGGACAAAGGTGATTCCTGTTCCCCTTGCTCCACGCCGGTGGGAGCATGTTCACAAGCGCGCAAGTTCAGCGCGGCTTGCGCTGGTTTCTCACGGCGTCGCTCCGACACGTAGGAAGAGGAGAATCCGCATGTCAGACCCCACCACCCCTCCGCCGCCTCCTGATCCCGATGGCGCGGCTCAGCCGGCGGGAGCCACCCCCGCCTCGTCGACACCGCCACCGGCTCAACCGACTCCTCCCGCCGGGCAGCCGGCGTCGCGCGGCTCGACCGGCATGTCGGGCGACCAGATGCGAACCACCATGCAGAACGCCCACAAGTACGACCTAGCCATCATCGGGGCCGGTGTGCTGGCGTTCATCTTCTCCCTGCTGCCGTACTACACCGTGAGCGTCAGCGGTGGGGGACTCGACTACTCCGACTCGGCGAGCGCCTGGCACGGGTTCTTCGGCTGGTTCGCTACCTTGCTGGCTCTCGTGGCCGCCGTGGTCCTCGTCCTCCATCTCCTCGGCGTCACGCTGCCGGTGCCCACCCGGATGACGGTGCTCGGGTTGTTCGCCGCCGCCCTGCTGAGCACGATCCTCGCCTTCTTCGTTTTCCCTGGTGAGACCGGCTGTGGGGGCATGCAGGCGTGCGAGGACGCGATCAACCTCGGGCGCGGCATCGGTTACTGGCTCAGCCTGCTCGCCATCCTCGGCGGCCTGGCATTGTCGGTGATGCGCAAGGACGCTCACGACTGACCGCTCTCCCGGTGGGTGGCCCTGAGACGAGACGTTCGCGGGGCCACTACCGTGGTGGACATGAGTTCCGGTTACGAGGCGTACCTGGCCACGTACGTGCCGGTGGTGGCCGTGTTCGTCGCCGGCCTGCTGCTCGTTGCGGCAATGCTCGGCGGCAACCGGTTGCTGCGGCCGACGCGCCCCACCCGGCAGAAGCTGCTGACCTACGAGTGCGGCGTCGACCCGGTCGGGCGCGGCTGGGCGCAGATGCATGTGCGGTACTACGTCTTCGCCTACCTCTATGTCGTCTTCGCGGTCGACGCGGTGTTCCTCTTCCCGTGGGCCACGGTGTTCGAGCGGTTCGGCTGGGTGACCGCGGGCGAGATGGGTGTCTTCGTCGGCGTACTGGCCGTCGGCCTCGCGTACGCCTGGCGCAAAGGCGTGCTGGCATGGACCTGACCACACAGCCCGCTGCTCACCCGGTCCCGCTGCCGATGCCGAGGGTGGGAGCACTGCAGAAGGCGGCTCCGCAGCCCGCGCGCTACCTGCTCAACTGGGGACGCACGTACTCGCTGTGGGTGTTCAACTTCGGGCTGGCCTGCTGCGCGATCGAGTTCATCGCCACCTCGATGGCCCGCCACGACTTCATCCGGCTCGGCGTCATCCCCTTCGCGCCCGGTCCGCGGCAGGCCGACCTGATGGTCGTCTCCGGGACGGTCAGCGACAAGATGGCCCCGGCCGTGCAGCGCCTCTACGAGCAGATGCCTGACCCGAAGTACGTCATCTCGTTCGGCTCTTGCGCCAATTCAGGCGGCCCGTACTGGGACTCATACTGCGTCACCAAGGGGGTCGACCAGATCATCCCCGTCGATGTCTACGTGCCCGGCTGCCCGCCACGGCCGGAGTCGCTGCTGCAGGGAATCGTCAAGCTGCAGGACAAGATCGCCGGAGAGTCGCTGGCCGAGCGCTACGCGTCCCCGGCCGTCGAGCGCAGGTCGCTCGTCTCCCGGCTGACACGGCCGCTGCTCGGTCGCCCGGACGACGCGTGACCTGGCGCGAGCGGGTGACAGCGGCGTACGCCGACGTGACCGCAGACACGCACCCGGTCACCGTGGACGTGCCGGCAGACGAGTGGGTGGAGGCGCTGGGGCGCGCCCGAGACGAGCTCGGCTGCCACTTCTTCGACTTCTTGTCTGCCGTCGACAACGAAGCCGACGGCTTCACCGTGGTTGCCCATCTGGCGTCACCGCGAGTCGGCAAGGTCGACACCGTGCTCGTCCGCACCACTCTTGCGGCGGACGCGCCGAGCCTGGCCTGCGCGTGCTCGGTGTACGCCGGCGCGGCCTGGCACGAGCGGGAGACCCACGAGATGTTCGGCATCGCCATCACCGGCCATCACCGGCTGGAGCCGCTGCTGCTCCCTGACGGCTTCGAGGGACACCCGCTGCGCAAGGACTTCGTGCTCGCCTCGCGGGTGGCCAAGCCGTGGCCTGGAGCGAAGGAGCCGGGGGAGTCCGAAGGTGCGGCGTCACCGAGCCGACGTCGGACCCGCCCGCCCGGAGTCCCCGACCCGGCGACATGGGGGCCCACCGCCGAACTTCCCTGACGGTGGGCGACGGCCTCGACGGGCCGCCCGAATGTGCGCCTCAGCAACGATGCGATCACGTAGCGTGAGTGCATCACCAGTCTGACCACCGGCCCTTCGGAGTGCTCCCGCTCGGGTGTCAGCGGCGGCTGGACCTCAGGTTGCCGGTGCCGGAGCACGCACTGCAGGCAGCTACCACTCCGCAGCGGCGCGTCCAGCGCAGGTGGTGGTGCTGCAGTTCGGGTCGACCCACGACGCGGCGGCCTACTTCAGGGGTCTGCGCGCGATGCTGCTGGCGTGTGTCCGGCCCGATGGACCGACCGGGGTGTCCTTCACTGCTGCAGCGGTTGGCCCGACGTTCCTCGTCGGGGCGCGCCACTACGGGCAGGGCGGTCCATGGGCGGAGGTCGACGTACGCGACGGCGACCGGGTGGCGGTGCTTCTGTCGAGCGCGTCACTGCCTTCTCCGCGTGGCGTGGTGCCGGCGCTCCAGGCAGCCATCCGCGCAGGCTGAGACGCGACCGGCGAGCGTGCCGACCGGCTGGTCGTTGTGGATAGTCTGAGGCCGTCATGCGTACGCGACCCGGCCGGCCCGACGAGGGCTCATCGTGATCGACTGGTGGGACCTCGCGCTGCGGCTGACAGCCGTGCTGGCGGCGTTCCTGGTGCTCCCGCTGCTCGTCGGTCAGGCCGAGCACAAGGTGATGGCGCACATGCAGTCGCGCGTCGGGCCGATGTACGCCGGCGGGTTCCATGGGTGGGCGCAGCTGGTTGCCGACGGGGTGAAGTTCGCGCAGAAGGAGGACGTCGTTCCGACGGCGGCCGACCGCACTGTCTTCCAGCTGGCGCCGGTGATCGCGGTGTTGCCCTACCTGGTCGTGATCGTTGCGCTTCCGCTGACGCCCGACGCGGTGGGCAGCAGCTTGGACCTGAGCCTGTTCTTCGTGCTCGCGATGATGAGCATCGGCGTACTCGGCTCCTTGATGGCCGGCTGGTCGAGCGCCAACAAGTTCTCGCTGCTGGGTGGTTTGCGGGTGGCGGCCCAGCTGATGTCCTACGAGCTGCCGTTCGTGCTGGCGGCGGCGTCGGCGGCGATGGCCGCCGGCAGCTTGTCACTTGCCGGCATCGCCGCTGCCTGGCACCCATGGTGGCTGCTGTGGCAGCTGCCCGCCATGGTCGTCTTCTTCGTTGCCGGGCTCGCTGAGCTGGCGCGGCCACCGTTCGACATGCCGGTCGCGGACGCGGAGATCATCTTCGGTCCCTACACCGAGTACACCGGCATCCGGTTCGCGCTGTTCCTGCTGGCGGAGTACGCCGGCATCGTCGTCCTGGCGGCGCTGACCACCGTGCTGTTCCTCGGCGGGTGGCGCGGGCCGTTCGAGGACCAGCTCGGCTGGCTGTGGACGCTGCTCAAGGTCGGTGCGGTCTCGTTCGTGGTGATCTGGCTGCGGGTGGCCTACCCGCGGCTGCGCGCGGACCAGCTCCAGCGGCTGGCCTGGACCGTTCTGGTGCCGCTGGCCCTGCTGCAGCTCGTCGTCACGACGGTCGGGGTGGTGCTGACATGACGGCGGCGGGGAACACTTTTGGCATGGTCACGGCAGAGACGAGGACATGATGGGCTGGGGCACAGGACTCTTCACCGGGCTTCGCGTCACGTGGGGCAACCTGACGCGGCGGTCGGTGACGGCGCACTATCCCGACGTACTGCCGGAGCTGCCGCCTCGGTCACGGGGCGTCATCGCCTTGATGGAGGAGAACTGCACCGTCTGCATGCTGTGTGCGCGTGAGTGCCCGGCCTGGTGCATCTACATCGACTCCCACAAGGAGACGGTCCCGCCGGTGACCGAGGGTGGCAGAGAGCGCAGCCACAACATGCTCGACCGCTTCGCCATCGACTTCTCGCTCTGCATGTACTGCAGCATCTGCATCGAGGTGTGCCCGTTCGATGCGCTGCACTGGTCGCCGGAGTTCGAGTACGCGGAGTTCAGCATCCGCGAGATGACCCACGAGAAGAGCCGGCTGCAGGAGTGGATGTGGACGGTTCCGCCGCCACCGGCACCCGACCCGCACGCCGCGCCGCCGAAGGAGATCGCCACCGCGGACAAGGCCGCGGCTCGCCTGCAGGCGGCTGCCGACGCCGGCGCCGCGGGTGTGCAGGCCCCGGTCCGACCAGACCAGGGGGACGCGGACGCGTGACCACGGTCGAGGTGCTGTTCGTCGTCCTCGGCGTCCTCGCCGTCGGCTCGGCGCTGCTGGTCGCTGTCAGCTCCAACCTCGTGCACTGCGCGCTGTGGCTCGTCGTCACCCTCGGCGCCCTGGCAGGCATCTACCTGCTGCTGGCCGCCGAGTTCGTCGCCTGGGTGCAGGTGCTGATCTACCTCGGTGCTGTCGTCGTGCTGCTCCTCTTCGCGTTGATGCTGACGCAGGCGCCGATCGGGGTGCTGACGGGCCTGACCAGCGCCAACCGCGCTCTTGCCGCCGTCGTTGCGGTCGCGACCAGCGCCGTGCTCGTGGTCGTGTTCTCCACCGGCTTTCGCGACGCCCGCATCGACATCCGCACCGGCGACATCGGCAGCGCGACTGCCCTTGGGTCGACTCTCTTCGGCTCCTGGGTGCTGGCGTTCGAGGTGCTGAGCGTCCTGCTGCTCGCCGCCCTCGTCGGCGCGATCGCACTCTCGCGACGCTCCGAGCGCGCCGCCATGGTCGAGACTTCGCCGGACGGTGGACAGTAGTGCCGCTGCTGTATCCGCTCGTCGTCTCCTCGCTGCTGTTCGGCATCGGTGTGTACGTCGTGATGGCCCGCAGGCATGCCGTGCTGGTGCTGATGGGGGTCGAGCTGATGCTCAACGCCGTCAACCTCAACCTGGTGGCGTTCGATGCCTTCTGGCACGACGTCGTCGACACCGGTCAGGTACTCGCGCTGTTCGTCATCGCCGTCGCTGCAGCCGAGATCGGCCTCGGGCTGGCCATCGTGCTGCTCGTCTTCCGGACCCATCGGCACATCAACGTCGACGGACTGCGCGAGCTCGCCGACCGCGACGCCTCCGACCACGATCCTGCCGACGAGAGAGACGAGGTGGCACCGTGATCGCGCTACTGGTCATCCTCGGCCCTGTGCTCGGCGCCGCAGTGCTCATGCTGGTGGGCCACCGCGAGGAGCGGGCCGCACCCGTGGTGGGCGTCGGAACCACCGCGGTCGCATGGCTAGCAGCGATGGTGATCGGCATCGTCCACTGGGGCGACCAGGCCGCCGACACGTTCGGGTCCGGGACCGTTGAGACCGGCGGGCTGCCGATCTCGTTCGTGCTGCGTATCGACGCGCTCAGCGCCTCCATGCTGGTGCTCGCCACGTCGGTCGCCCTGCTCGTGCAGATCTACTCCGTTGGCTACCTGCGCGGCGACCCCCGCTACCCGTCGTACACAGCGTTCGTCTGCCTGTTCACGTCCGCGATGGCGCTCGTCGTCAGCGCTGACGACCTGTTCGTGCTGCTGGTGGGCTGGGAGGTGATGGGAGTGTGCTCCTACTTCCTGATCGGCCATCACTGGGAGCTGGAGCCGGCCCGGGCAGGCGCGGTCAAGGCCTTCGTGATGACCCGGCTGGGCGACATCGGGCTGCTCTTCGGCATCTTCGTCGCCGGCGCGGCCGCCGGCACCTACCGCGTCAGTGGCGTGGTCGACGCGGCGCGCTCCGGGCAGGTCAGCGGGTCGGCGGCCACCGCGGCGTGCCTGTTGGTGCTCTGCGGTGTGATCGGCAAGTCCGCACAGTTCCCCCTGCACTCGTGGCTGCCCGACGCCATGCCCGGTCCGACGCCGATCAGCGCCTTGATCCACGCCGCCACGATGGTCGCGGCCGGCGTCTTCCTGGTCGCCCGGCTGCTGCCCCTGTTCGAGCTGTCGCACGCCGCCCTCGTCGTCTTGACCGTGGTCTCGCTGGTCACGATGCTCGGGGGCGCTCTGTTCGCGCTGGCCGCTGACGACCTCAAGCGGGTGCTGGCCTGGTCGACGGTGAGCCAGCTCGCGTTGATGTTCGCCGCGCTCTCGCTCGGCGGGTACGGCGCGGGGGTGCTGCACCTGCTCTCGCACGGGGCGTTCAAGGCGCTGCTCTTCCTGGCAGCCGGGTCGGTGATCCACGCCGTGGGCACGCAACGACTCGACGAGATGGGTGGCCTTCGAAGGTCGATGCCGTGGACGTTCGTGGCGACGTCGGTCGGCCTGGCGGCGCTTGCCGGCGTACCACCTCTGGTCGGCTTCTTCTCCAAGGACGCGGTGCTCGGGGTGGCTGCTGACGAGGCGATGCATGGCGACGCCGCCCGTGGCTGGCTGGTGCTGGTGGTCGGCATGGTGACGACCGGGCTCACCGCGGCGTACTGCATGCGCGCCTGGCTGATGGTGTTCTTCGGCCCCCGGCGACGGGAGTCGGTTGCCCCGGTCAGTGAGTCACCCGTCGTCATGGTGGCGCCGCTGGCCGTGCTCGCTGCCGCCAGCGTGGTTGGCGGCGCTGCGGTGGTCCGTCCGGAGTTCCTCGGCGTGGACGCCGAGCCGCTGCACCAGGGCGTGCTCGTGACGAGCGTGCTCGTCATCGCGGCAGGGGGCGCGCTCGTCGCAGCGGGCTGGCGGCGGCTGGCACAGTCCGATCCCGCTGCCGGCCTCGGCCGGGCTCGGCCCTGGCTGGCGCGGGAGCTGCGGTACGACGCGCTGGTCGGTGCAGCAGTCGTACGTCCCACGTGGTGGGCGAGCCGGGCGACCGCGGCCGGTGAGTCCGACGTGGTCGACGCCTACGTGCGCGGGGCGGGCACGGGCACGCAGTGGGGTGCGCGGCTGCTGCGCTGGCTGCACGACGGCGACGTCCAGCACTACGTCACGGCCATCGTCGTGGGTGCTGTCACCGTGGCACTGATCGTCGGAGTGGTGCAGCAATGATCGGCGGTCTCGAGCTGTTGGTGGGGATGCCGCTGCTGGGCGCGGTGGCCGTTCTCGCGCTGGCACGTCGCGACGCGGCCGCCACCTGGGTGGGGCTGGGCGTCGCGTCCGTCACCGCGGTCGCGTCCGCTTGGCCGTGGGTCGCTGCCCTGCGCGACGGCTCGGCGTACGCCGTCGAGACGGACGTCGCCTGGATCGAGCCGCTTGGCATCCGCTGGCACCTCGGGGTCGACGCGTTGTCGGCGCCGCTGGTCGTCATGACGGCCCTGCTCAGCTGGTGCTGCCTCGTCGCGCTCGTACGCCGGGCACCGGAGTGTGGGTTCCGGCCCGGGCTGGTCGCGCTGGTCCTGGTCATCGAGGCGGGCAGCATCGGCACGTTCGCCGCCCTCGACCTGATCGTGTTCTTCGTCTTCTTCGAGCTCGTGCTGATCCCGATGTGGTTCGTGATCGCCGACTGGGGCGATGTCGGCGACCCGGCCGGTCGGCGGCAGGCGGCGACGCGTTTCCTCGTCGTGACGGTCATCGGCTCCGCAGTGATGCTCGTGGCATTCCTGCTGCTGCATGCCGAGACCGGGACGTTCGACCTCGAGCTGCTGCGGGCGCGTGCCGGCGACATCGACCACGGCACGGCGGTTGTCATCGCGGCCCTGCTGGCGCTGGGCTTCGGCGCCAAGATGCCGATGTGGCCGCTGCACTTCTGGCTGCCCGACGCCCACAGCAAGGCACCGACGGTGGGTTCGGTGCTGCTGGCGGGGGTGCTGCTCAAGCTGGGCACCTACGGCCTGCTCCGGTTCTGGCGCGACGTCGTCCCCGACGGCGCGGTGCCGGTAGCGCCGTACCTCGGGGCGCTCGGAGTCGTCGGCATCGTGTACGGCGCATTGGCGTGTCTCGCGCAACGCGACCTCAAGCGGCTGATCGCCTACTCGAGCATCGGCCACATGGGCTTCGTGCTGCTGGCCATCTCGACGCTGACGCCGCAGGGTGCGCTGGCTGCGAACTTCGCCAACGTGGCGCACGGCCTCATCACCGGCCTGCTGTTCTTCGTCGTCGGCGCGATCAAGGACCGGGTGGGGAGCACGGACCTGGCCAGCGTCGGGCGCGCCCTCTATGCCCGCGCACCGCGGCTGGCGGCCGTCTTCGCGTTCGCCGCCTTCGCCAGCCTCGGGCTACCCGGGTTGGCCGGCTTCTGGGGCGAGATGCTGGCGATGCTGTCGGCGTACGCACCGAACCCGGCGCTGCCGCGTGAGACCTATCTCGTGCTGATGGCTGTCGCCGGACTCGGTGCGGTGCTGACCGCCGTCTACTTCGTCGTGGCGGTGCGCCGGGTCTGTCAGGGCACCGCCGACCGCGACGCCGTGCCAGATGTCGGCACTGACGAGTGGGTCTCGTGGGCGCCGCTGGTGGCGCTGACCGTCGCGCTCGGGCTGTTCCCGGCGCTGATGCTCTGGTCGGCGGCGCCGCAGGTGTTGGCGGGTGGGCGATGACGCAGGCCGTCGACTGGACGAGCATCGCGGCTCCGCTGTGCCTCACCGCGGCGTCGATTCTGGCGCTGCTGGGAGATGCGTTCGCCGCGCGGGCTGCCCGGTGGCTGCCGACCACGGTCAGCCTGGTTGGCCTCGTCGCGGCCGCCGCGTTCACGGCTGGTTTGTACGGCGAGGAGCGGGCCGCGTTCTGCCTTCCGGCGTCGCTGAACCAGCCGCTCGACTGCTCCTGGTTGGTCACCGACCCCACCCTCGTCTGGTGGGGCGTGGTCGTCGGCGCCACCGCCCTCGTCACACTTCTTCTCGCTCCCGCCATCGGTCGAGGCGAGCTCCCCGGCGGCGAGATGCAGTTCCTGCTGCTGTCGAGCGCCACCGGCGCGTTGGTGGTGGCGGCCGCCGGTGACCTGGTCACCCTCGTCGTCGGCATGGAGACCGTGTCGCTGCCGGCATTTGCGTTGGTAGGCCTGCGCAGCCGTGACAGGCGGGGTGCGGAGGCGGCGCTGAAGTTCTTCATCGCCTCGGTGGTGGCGACGGCCTTCACCCTGCTCGGCATCTCGATGGTCTACGGGGCCACCGGCTCGCTCGCAGCCGGCTCAGTCGCGACCGCGGCTGCGCTCGACTCCGCCGTCGCGCCGGTCATCGGCGTCGGCATGGTGCTGACCGTCGTGGGGCTGGCCTTCAAGGTGGCGGCCGTGCCGTTCCAGGCATGGGTCCCCGACACGTACGTCGGCGCCCCCATCCCGGTGGCGGCCTACCTGTCGGTCGTGAGCAAGGCGGCCGGACTGGCGGGGATCGTGGTCGTGCTCACCCGCTTCTTCGGGCCGTACGTCGACACCTGGTCGGTGGTCGTCGGCGTCCTCGCGGCCGCCACCATGACGGTCGGCAACCTCGCAGCGCTTCGCCAGCTGCACGCGGTCCGGCTGCTCGCCTGGTCGTCGGTGGCGCAGGCCGGCTACCTGCTGGTCCCGCTGGCCGCCGGCGGCTCGGCCGTCGACGTTGCGGCACTGCAGTCCTACGTCGTCATGTACGCCGTCGTGAACCTCTGCGCGTTCGCGGCCGTGCTCGGCGCCGCCGCGAAAGGCGCGGTGCGGGTCGACGACTTCACCGGACTGGTCCGCTCACATCCCTGGCTGGGCGCAGGTCTGGCGTTCGCGTTGCTGTGCCTGGCCGGGCTGCCACCCGGAGTCGTCGGGCTCGTCGCCAAGGTGGTGATCTTCCAGAGCGCTGTCGATGCCGACCTGCTGTGGCTTGCCGTCGTGATGGCGGTCAACGTGGCGATCGGCCTCGTCTACTACCTACGGTTCGTGGTCGCGGTGCTGCGCCCGGTCCCGGCCGAGCGGCGCGAAGTCAGCGCTGCCGATCTCGACTTAGCACCCGTCGTCCGCCCCTCGGACGTGCCCTGGACCACCGAGTTCGTCGTAGGAGTCACGCTCGCGGCTGCCGTCGCCTTGTCGGTCTTCCCCGCCCCGCTGTTCTTCGCCTACGGCTGACGCCGGATCAGCGGTAGTTGGTGAACGGGGTCGGGGTGCTCAGTGAGCCGCGGTGACGGTCGGTTCAAGCGTGAATCGGCGACCTGTGTTTGCGCCATGGGGTGGTCGATCACGGCTGCGCCTCGATCTCTTGCGGACTCTCTGCGGACCCGGGAAGGCTCGCCGGAGTGGCCTGAGGTGTCCCCGTCGTGCGTCATGATGGAGTATTACCAGCCCGACGAGAGGAGGCAACAGTGACCGTTCTCGAAGCCGAGTCGGCCGTCGACAAGTTCGACGCACCGCTCTATACGCAGGCAGAGGCGTCGCGCTTCCTGGGCCTCTCCCAGTCGACGTTCCGCAATTGGTCGCGCGGCTATCACTCCGTCATCAAGGGGCGCGAGGTCACCGGCCAGCCGGTTATCACCGTAATCGGGAAGCTTGGCCAACGAGGCCCAGCGATCCCCTTCATCGGGCTCGCCGAAGGCTACGCACTCGCTGCGATCCGCCGGACTGGCGTCTCCCTGCAGCGTATTCGCCCGGCGCTGGAGCGACTCAACACCGAGATGGGCGTCGAGCACGCGCTTGCCTCGGAGAAGCTCTTCACGGATGGTGTCGAGGTCCTTTTCGACTACGCCGGCAAGGCCTCGGGCGACGAAGCAGAGGCGGTGCGCGAGCTCGTCGTCGTGCGCCACGGACAGCGAGTCTTCCCCGAGGTGGTGTCGGGCTACCTGCAGCGCATCGTGTTCGGGGCCGATGGGTTCGCCACCGCTGTTCCGCTCCCCGGCTTCGAGCACGCACACCTGGTTGCCGACGTCCGTCGCTCCTTCGGACAGCCGATCTTCACCCACGGTGGAGCGCGGCTCGAGGATGCCCTCTCGCTCTTCCGGGCAGGTGAGGAACTGACGGTCGTCGCCGAGGAGTACGGCATTCCGTACCTCGAGCTCGAGGACGCGGTCCGCCAGGTCGTCAAGGCCAACTGAGGTCGTTCAGGGTGCCGGGGCCGCTGTTCTTCGTGGACCGCAGCCTCGGCCGGGTGCGAGACCCCTCGCTCCTCCGAGCAGCCGACTGGTCCCTTGTGACACTGTCTGAGCACTACGGAGTGCCTCAGGACGAAGCCGTAGTCGACGTCGAGTGGCTGCAGCTCGCAGGCCTTGAAGGCTGGCCCGTGCTGATGAAGGACGAGCGAATCAAATACCGCACGGCCGAGCGCCATGCCTTGATCGCCCACGACGTGAGGGCCTTCTGCCTCACTTCCGGCAATCTGACTGCCCAAGCAATGGCGGACTGTTTCATCCGACATCAGGACCGGATCTGGTCCGAGTCGACTGGCGATTGGCCGGCGCTGTTCGCGGTGTCTCGCGCGGGCATCAGGGAGGTAGACCTCAGCGGCTGACGCTGGGCGACACCCACCAGTATTCGTGATCGCGTGCGGATCGGGCTCGCGGACTGCGGTTCGGTGAACGTCTTGCAACTACCGCGCTAGGCGCTTGAGCTTCCGCAGCGTCTTGGCGTCGGCGTCAACCACTCCTACGTCCCCGTGACGCGGGTAGACGGGGCCACGCGCCGCGAGGTCCAAGGCCGTGCGAGCCGCCCGTTGGATCGTCTCCTTGTCTCCCAGCGCTTGGGCCGCACGAATCAATGCGAGGTTGAAGCGGAAGTGAGCGTTCGGGAAGGGAACGCTGAAACCGTTGATCCAGGTGCTGAGTAGCTCGGCGGCCTCCTCATCGGACTTCCTGTTGCCTCGGTCTAGCAGGATCTCGGCTAGGGATAGATGGACGCAGGCGGTCGTACCGCTCAACGTGGGTAGTCCGCAATGAGCCGGCGGTAGTACTCCTCGGCCCGGAGCGGTTGGCCACGCCGATACGAATCTCCGAGGTGTTCAAGAGATCCCGATACCTGGGGCCAATGCTCGGCCTCCGTCTCGACGACACGCGACCAGAGTTCGCGTGCGCCAACCATTTCACCGGCCTCGCATAGGGCCGAGCCCTTGATGCGGAGGTACTGTGACCGATTGTGAGGGCGGCTCCGCTGAAGTCGAGCTTCGAAGTCCGCTCGAGCCTCGGGCGTCCATTCGGGTGAGCGAAACCAGTCGTCAGCCATCGCAACCCCGCAAGACGGTCAGTGGCTCCACAGGTTCATTCTCATGCATGCGGCCCGGGCCGCAGGAGTTGGCGCGCGTGGTGGTAGCTGATGCCTATCCGCTCGCTGGCGTCGCGGATGCTGAGCCCGGCGTTGAGCAGGCGGTTGAGTGCGTCGACCAGGCGCATTTCGGCGGCATCCCTCGCCTTGACGGCCGCGCGACCTGATCGGGTTGCGGCACGAACGAGCTCCCGGCGTTGGGTGGCCTCGGGTGACGAGCGCTCGGCCTCGCGAATCAGGCGGCCTATGTGGCGCCGCTTCTCACGTTGTCGTGCCGCGATCCGATTCCCCTGTCGCGACATCGTCCTCGACATCCAATCTGTCCATGCCCATTCAAGCGCGCAGCAGGATGCGAGTGGACACGCTCACGGCAGGAGCAAAGCCCTGACGACACCCTTTGCACTCGCGTGACCCGTTTAGTCCGTACGAAAGTCGTTACGCTGACGATGTGGACGAACGGAGGTGCCCTCGGTGTGGCGGTGCGATGCCGCCCGTCCGGCGCACGGGGCGGCCGGCGACGTGGTGCTCGGATCGCTGTAAGCGAGCGGCCTACGAGGAACGGCGCGCGGCTGCGAACGGCGCGATCGCAGTGAAGGTGGTCGAGAGGGTCGTTGTGAAGGACGCGCACGACCTCAACGAGTGCGCCAACCGCGTGATGGAGTCGCCAGTTGCCTGCCGCCGAGTCCTCGACCACCTGGCCGAGTTGGACCACAACGATCAGCTGAGCGATCCGAAGTGGGTCGCCACGGTGCGCTCGCTCGGCAGCCTGATCACCGCAGTCACGCCTCGCCGTCGCTAGAGGAAGTCCAAGGTCGGCGGTTCGTCTCGACCCTCGATACCTAGAGCTGCGACTACCGCCTGTCGGTCTGCGCGGAGGAATATGAGGTAGTTGAAGGGTGGCTCGCTGCGGTCGATTGCGGCAAGCACGGCTCGAGCGTCGGGATCGCGCTCAAGTGCGCCGACTGCTTCGTCGAATCCAATCGTGCGGATGCTGAGCGTCCGTACATGCTGCGCCCGCCTTCGCCAGATCGGAAGGAGATCGCTTGCGAGTGAGGAAGTCTCGTACCAAGTGGCGAACGCCTCCCCGGCTTGCAGCGCTTCGCGAGCTTCGCGGGCCGCTAGCAACTCCGTCTGCGCCAGTAGAACGAGCAACTCCTCGCAGTGAGTAGCAGCGGGACCGGAGTGCCGAGGCTTTCGAAAACGGGAGCCATGATGGTGACGGCGCGCGCTTCGTCGTGCTCGTTCCGCTCCGACGACTGGAAGGCTGACTCCAATTCCCAGCTGGCATGGCGGAGTCGTTCGCGCAACTCGGCACTTGCCGAGTCCAGAGCGTCAGTGGCTTGCTCTGTGACCCGCGACAGGTCGAGGAGGGTGGAGTCGCCGTGGCGGAAGCTGTCCCACGTGTCCACGACGGGCTGCACAACTCGAATGGCGTGTTCGTCCATCGGGATCAGTAGATCTCCAGACGCGACGGCTCGGGCAGTTCGGCTGGCTGGTCGTCGTAGCTGACGTATTCGATGCCGGCGAGCCAAGGACCTTGGGTGAAGGCGAAGAGTGTGTCGTTGGCGCCCTTGATCTGGGCGTTGACGACGGGTTCGATCCCTGGCCCAACGTCCGGGTGACCGAAGTCAATCGAGGGACAGCCGCACTCGCAACCACCTGTCACGAGGACGTTCGCCGCCTGTCGGCGCAGATCTTCGACCCCCTCGAAGTCCGCTGACAGCCAGAAGTCGAGCACGGCGCGCTCGCGCTCGGTCAACTCTCGTTCCATGCGCCGATTCTCGCGCATCCATAGGCGTCTCGTGCCAACCGTTGTTTCACAGCCCCCGATTCGTGCGTGGTTGTCCACTCCCAGCCCGTATTGCGCTTGATAGCGGTGACAGGCGCCGGATGCTGCGCCTGCGGACACCAAGGAGGCGCCATGCACACGACCGTCAACCCCGACCGGCTGTGGAACATCGAGGAGGTCGCTGACTACCTCGGCATCTCGGTCAACACGCTGCGCTATTGGCGCGCGTACGGCGAAGGCCCGAGGTGCTGCCGACTCGGCAAGCACCTGCGCTACCGCGTCGAGGACGTGGTTGCGTGGGTCGAGGCGCACGCCGGCGAGTAGCCATGGCCAGCATCACCAAGAGGTCGAGCGGCAAGTGGCGGGCGCGCTATCGCGACCCCGCGGGCAAAGAGCATGCCCGGCACTTCCCCCGCAAGGTCGACGCGCAGCGATGGCTCGACGAGGTCATCACCTTGATCATCACGGGTGCGTACGTCGAGCCCGACGCCGGCAAGGTCACGTTCGCCGGGTGGTGGGCGACGTGGTCAAGGCGGCAGACGTGGACGTCGTCCACAGGGGCGACCGCGAACCTGGCTGCCAACTCAGTGACGTTCGGCGACGTGCCACTGCGGTCGCTACGTCGTGCCCATGTCGAGGAGTGGATCAAGGCGATGACACTCCCAGCCGAATCCCGCACGCGGGGACTTGCGGCCTCGACGATCCGCACCCGCTTCAACTACGTCCACATGTCACTCGCGGCCGCGGTGAGGGACCGGATGATTGTCGAGAACCCCGCCAGAGGCGTGACGCTGCCGAAGCAGCGCCGACGCCACATCGCCATGACCATCTCGACACCCGAACAGGTCAGCGAGGTGCTCGACGCCGCCCCTGACGAGTTCCGTGCGTACGTCGCCCTCTGCGCCTTTGCCGGACTACGGCTCGGCGAGGCTGCCGCGGTCCAAGCCGGCGACGTCGACACCGAGGCTCACATTCTGAGGGTGAGGCGCCAGGTCCAGGGGCAGGTCAGAAACCAGCACGAGATCGTCGTGCCCAAGGCGGGAAGTGAGCGCGACGTACACATCCCCGAGAGCCTCACCGAGTGCCTCACATCGCACATCGCGCAGATCGGCACGTACGGCGACGAGCGCTGGCTCTTCCAGTCAGGCAACGCCTTGCTCAACCGCAACAGCGCCGGCCTCCAGTGGCGCTTGATCCGGGCCAAGGTCGGACTCGAGGAGTTCACCCTCCACGATCTGCGCCACTTCTACGCCAGCGGCCTCATCGCTGCGGCCTGTGACGTGGTCACCGTCCAGCGTGCGCTTGGGCACGCCAGTGCCTCAATCACTCTCAACACCTACAGCCACCTGTGGCCCACCGCGGAGGACCGCACGCGAGCGGCCGCGACGGATCTGATGCGGCAGGTCGGCGTACTCCCCGCGGACTCTGTGCGGACTGCCGATCCCTGACAACGCGCTGACCAGCGCAAACGTGCCGGATCAGCGGTAGTTGATGAACTGCACGGCGAAGTCGTAGTCCTGCGCCTTGACGAGCGTGATGACCTCCTGCAGGTCGTCGCGCTTCTTGCTCGAGACACGGAGCTCGTCGCCCTGGACCTGCACCTTGACGCCCTTCGGTCCCTCATCGCGGATCAGCTTGGCGACCTTCTTCGCCTGCTCCTGGGAGATCCCCTCCTGGAGGTCGACGGCGATCTTGACTTCCTTGCCCGACTGCCGTGGCTCGGAGACGTCGAGGATCTTGAGCGACTGATGACGCTTGATCAGCTTGTCCTTGAAGACGTCGACGACTGCCTTCGCGCGCTCCTCGGCGTTGGCCGTGACCTCGATGCCCGCGTCACCGTGCCACGAGATCGCAGCGCCGGTGTTCTTGAAGTCGAACCGCTGGGAGATCTCCTTCGCGGCCTGGTTCAGGGCGTTGTCGACCTCTTGGTGGTCGATCTTGCTCACGATGTCGAACGACGAGTCGGCCGCCATGACCTCTCCCTCCTCCAGCCCGGTAGGGCGTCGTGTGTCACGTCCAGACGACGCACGCAACGAGCTAAGGGTCAGCTGGTTCCGGCGTCGGGTGGGTTGATCGTAACGGGGGAAGAGCTCTGCCGGACGCGGAGTTCGTGCGCGGCGACGAAGTTGACGATGGGGGCACCCGGATCCTGGATGCGGTTCTCGAGCAGCTGGAGTGCGACCTCGGCGATCTGCTGCTTGTCGGGCGCGACAGTGGTGAGCGACGGGACGGCGTACCGACCGTCCTCGATGTCGTCGAAACCGACCACGGCGACGTCGTCGGGTACCTTCAGACCCTGGTCGGCAAGAGCTCTGATAGCGCCGAGGGCGAGCTGGTCGGTGAAGCAGAACAACGCGTCGAAGCTGGTCTGCTCCTCCAGCAGCCGCGCGACCGCGTGCGCCCCGTCGCGGCGATGAAGTCGCTCGACCGCGATCTCCCGTCGCGGGTCGGGCGATCGGCCGGCGGCTGCGAGCGCGCGGCGGAAACCACGCTGGCGCAGGAGGGCCGTGTCGTTGCTCAGGTGCGGCTGAAGTCCTACCGCCACGATGTGCTCACGCCCGCTGTCGATCAGGTGGTCGGTCGCCTCGTGGGCGGCTGCGACGTTGTCGACCGCGACATGGTCGACCTGACCATGGGCATGCCGCTCACCCAGCACCACCAGCGGCGTACTCGGTGCCCGTTGGGTCAGCTCGGCCGGCGCCAGCGCCCACGGGCTGAAGATGACGCCGTCCACCTGTTGTCCGAGCGGCCCACTGAGCATCCGGCGCTCGCGTTCGGGGTTCCCGTCGGTCTGGTCGATGTGCACGTCCCAGCCGCGGCTCTCCGCGACGCGGACCACGACAGACGCAAGCTCGGCGAAGTAGGGCGAGTCGATCTCGGCGACCACCAGACTGATGGCGCCACTGCGGCCCTGTCGCAGCTGGCGGGCGGCGAAGTTCGGCCGGTAGCCAAGCTCGTCGAGCGCGCGGTGGACGCGCTCGCGGGTGGCAGGTGCCACGTGCGCGAAGTCGTTCACGACGTTCGACACTGTGCGCACCGAGACACCGGCCCGCTCCGCGACGTCGCGTAACCGCACGTTGGGCATGGCACCTCCGTCACGACCGCTCGGCGAAAAAGTCTGCCACCTCTAAAAGTCTGCCAACTCTAAAAAGTCTGCCAACTCTATTGCCAGCGAGTATTGCAACGTTGCAAACTGGTGTCGACACGTTTTCGCAACTGATGAAACGAGGCACAGATGACCACCCGGGCAGAGTCCTTGACCAGCACAGACGACGCCGTCGACCGGGCGGAGATCTGGGAGACGATCAACCGCGACGGCATCATCGGCAACATGGGTGCTTTCAGCCGCGAGTGGGCCCAGCAGCTGCGTGAAGACGTTGACGCCGCGTACGCCGAGGCGCGCGGTCGTGACAACGGCGCCGTCGGGCGCGGTCCCCACCGCTGGTACGTCGAGATCCATCCGGAGGCGCTGCGCGGTTTCGTCGACCTCGTCGACCACCCATGGGTGCGGGCGGTCTCCGAGACGATGCTCGGGCCGGACTACCAGATCGTCGAGGTCGGGTTCGACGTACCGGAGCCAGGGGCGGTCAACCAGCCCTGGCACCGGGACTTCCCCAGCCCGCAGGTGACCCGTCAGGAGCGGCGCCTCAACTCGCTGGCCTTCAACGTGACGACGGTCGACACCGAGGAGGACATGGGTCCCTTCGAGATCGCCCCCACGACGCAGTGGGAGACCGGGGAGGACTTCGAGCACGAGATGTTCCCCGACCGGTCGAACTACCCGCGCTACGAATCCCTGGCGGTGCGCAAGTACCCGCAGCTGGGCGACATCTCCGCGCGCACGGCACTGACGATCCATCGCGGCACCATCAACCACTCCGATAAGTCGCGCCCGGTTCTGGTGCTCGGTGTCGATGCTCCGGGCGCGGGCAACGACGAGCACCACGACCTCGCCGTCACCCACGGCTTCTGGGAGTCACTGCCCGACCGGGTCCGCGCTCATCTCAGCTGCCCGATCGTCGACGAGCTCACCCCGATCACACAAAAACATACGATCGAGGGTCTCGTCATGGGTGACGCCGAGGGCTAGAGCCGCGGTGGCACCGCTTCGCCGCAGGTGGGCTATGGTGGTCGCTCGCTGGAGCCGCCGCGCGGGCGCTCCGCACTTTCCTGGCAGGTTGCCCGAGTGGCCAAAGGGAACAGACTGTAAATCTGTCGGCTGATGCCTACGCAGGTTCGAACCCTGCACCTGCCACCATCGACGCCCGGTCCCCGACCGGGCGTCGCTGTTCGCGGAGGGGGCAGGCGCGGACTCAGCCTTGGTTGGCCTCGTCCCGCCAGGCGACGAGGTCGCGAATCGGTGCGAGGTCGTAGTCCGGGCCGCCGACACCGATGGTGAACAGCCGCGTTCCCACGTCGTACAGCGCGGGCGCACGCTCGGACAGCTGGTCGGCGGGTACGCCGGCGGACCGCTCGATCTCGCCCGGGTCGCGGCCGAGCTTCGCGCACCACTCATCGAGGACGTCATGCTTGTGCGTGACCGTCTCGGCGTCGCCGAAGCCGTGCCAGATGTCGGCATGGCCGGCGACGTGCCGCAGCGTCTTCTTCTCACCGCCGCCGCCGATCAGCAGCGGGATGTGACGAGTCGGCGGTGGGTTGAGGGCGCCCAGGCGCTTCTCGATCCGGGGGAGTGCCTCGCCGAGCGCGTCGAGGCGGCCACCTGCAGTGCCGAACTCGTAGCCGTAGCTGTCGTAGTCCTTCTCGAACCAGCCGGCCCCGATGCCGAGGATGAGCCGGCCATCGCTGATGTGGTCGACGGTGCGCGCCATGTCGGCAAGCAGATCGGGGTTGCGGTAGCTGTTGCAGGTGACCAGCGCGCCGATCTCGACACGCTCGGTGACCTCCGCAAATGCCCCGAGCATCGTCCAGCACTCGAAGTGCTTGCCCTCGGGCTCACCGTTCAGCGGGTAGAAGTGGTCCCAGTTGAAGATCACGTCGACGCCGATCGCCTCGGCCTCGGCGGCGGCGCGGCGCAGGGCGGCGTACTCGGCATGCTGGGGCTGGAGCTGGACGCCGACACGAGCGGGTCGGTCGGCGTACGGGCGGTCGGTCGAGCTCCCAGAAGTCATGCTTCGACCGTAGTCGCAGAGCCCGCGCGCCACCATCGCACGAGCAGCGCACCCATCCAATCGGCTCGATTACCGTTCGACCGAGCGGGCTGTGTATTCTCATACGTCGCTTGCCCCTTTAGCTCAGTCGGTAGAGCGTCTCCATGGTAAGGAGAAGGTCTACGGTTCGATTCCGTAAAGGGGCTCTGGAATCGGTCACTCACCTGCGACGATGTAGGTGGGGCTCCGGGTCCGGCGGCGGGGTAGCTCAGGTGGTCAGAGCACACGGCTCATAATCGTGGTGTCGCGGGTTCGAGTCCCGCCCCCGCTACGTCGCACGACCAGGCACCGTCCGCACGACCCATCGGCATCAACTCAGGCAAAGGCAAGGCAACCCGTGGCCAGCAAGAGCTCCGACATCCGCCCCAAGATCACCTTGGCGTGCACCGAGTGCAAAGAGCGCAACTACATCACCCGCAAGAACCGGCGAAACGACCCCGACCGGCTCGAGCTGAAGAAGTTCTGCCCGCGGGACCGTCGCCACACCGTGCACCGCGAGACCCGCTAGTCCTATCGGGGCGGCGGTCGAGAGGCGATCCGCTAACGTCACCGTATGGCTCTCGACCCTGGTTTGACGGGCCGTACGTTCGCGCCCACCCAGCCCTACGTCGTCAGCCGCGAGAAGATCGCCGAGTTCACTGCGGCCATCG
>JAABUS010001568.1_pt1 | contig 48722 bp, 35 predicted proteins | sample 5560161 | NCBI WGS metagenome assembly JAABUS01 (sample SAMN10711885, study PRJNA513376) | rock metagenome | isolation source: Antarctica rocks | place: Antarctica: Victoria Land, Trio Nunatak nord | collected 2016-01-04 | reverse complement strand
GGTAGATATACTAATAGTTACGGCAACCGCGGCCATTAACCAAACATGGGGGGGGTGTCTATCTAGCGATCTAGGGGGTGTCTATGTAGGTAAAGGGGGTGTCTCTGTAGTGCCACCCTTCGTAAAACGTCATCGATCGTCTGGGCCTCGGTGATCCTAATATGGTAAAACCTAAGGGTTAATACCCTTAGAATGACCTCTCTAGTCCAACGTCTCTCATCATGGATACCTGTCATTGTAAGAGATTCTGAGCGATATCGTGGCGTTACTGGGACGGCCATTCAAGGTTATGAACATGATTTCGAAGTTTAAGGAGCTCACAGACCGACCACCATGTAGATTTTGAATTGAAGATGTTTGACTTACGCCAATGACCTCTCATAATAGCCATGAAATCAAGGTGGGTTAATAGCTTATAATATCTGGGTCGACAATTGAGATGATAGCTGCCATGTATGCTCTTGAGGTAGACTCCACGTTCAATAAGACGTGTTTTCATGCACGAATTGATCCTGCACATATCTTCATTTTCACGAGCCAGATATATGGACGCGCTTTAAAAGGCTCTGATATTGTCCAAAATCTCCAATTGCGACATCCGAGAGCTGGATATTAATCTGAGACACCCCAAGGTAAACTTCTTGTGGAAAATCTGTTCCACTTTTATCTGGTTTGTTTCTTTGAATAGAAATCATCACCTTTCAATTTCAACCTCATCGAGAGCGATGGCGGTCCAATATGGTGCACAGTTGGGTGCAGCGATGTTGACTCATCTAACTGCGAACCCAGAAATTGCAAGTTGCCGCATAGACTACGGTGCATAGATCAACCCCGAAAACTGCACCATCGCGCTCTCGCAATTCCCTACAGAAGAGGCGCTGGTGAAACAATACATCAACGGGGGCGACCTTACTACCATTGATCTCCCTTACACTGAGGAAAATGGTAAGATTCTACAACACTGTGGCAGCCGCTGCAATGCAGCGATTCTTCGATACAAAAGCTTAGTCACATTGTACATGACAGGTACTTGTACCATCGTGGTAGAATACGCAAGCCCACGAACTGCGGAGACCGTCGACTTGGCCCCCAATCGGATCATAGACGCTGCTAATGGTAGTATCCGAGCATGCCCAGGTTGAACTAGTCCAGGCATCGTTGGCCTTATCACCAGGAGTTTTGCAAATTCGTGAATTGGACACTCGTCAATCCCATATACCTTGGCCTAAATTCGCCTCCGGGTTTGGATAAGACTCTATTACCAAATCTCCACAAGTCAACGGACTTATCATTTTAACAAGCCTCCAGCCCAACCCAAATAACTCACAAACTCGCCTGGCTTCGTAACAGTCACGGTAAAAGAAATTCAGAGCATAAAAATCAACCCTGGGGACACAGACGAATCGATCGCCATAGGGCTCTCAATCTGGTTTCTTACCTGGCGAAGCAAGTTCATTGAAGAATCAGCAGCATTGTAATACTACGGGATGATGTCAGCCTTTCTTTGGCATCAGATGCTCAACGCGGTGAACCTAAATGACCCGCAAGAAAACTGGTGGGACACAGTCGTTCAATTAGCCTTCGAGATGACATGCACTTGCGATCCAACCTTGGGAAGCCCCGCTGCTACCGATTGCGAGCAATTGCTTTATCAGGGATTCGGAGCAGGGACGCTGACCGCGACGTTAACGCCAGGAAAGCCAATATACTTCACGCAGGGCACTTGCTCTCTTGCTGTCTCTGCCAGTAGTAATGAAGCTCGCTTGGGATCTATGACCAAGGCATTTTCCTCTCCAATTGACGTCTGCGTCGAGGATCCAATTTCCAAGCCGCTTGGCGGCCGAGCCTTCTTCGGCGACTTGTCACAAGCTGCAATCATTGATGATTTGCTGATCTTAGCTATTTCCTGCAAGAGAAGAAAGGCAAGGTACTTGGAAGCTCGTTCTATATTCGACAACACCACTGTCATTATTGTTACAGGTTTGAATGCGCTACCAGTAGGCGCTAATTTAACTCTATGGAAGAATAGTGGGAATCTGGCAAATTTGCAGTGCGAAATGAGAATGTCTCGACAAGTAGTGAGATTTGTGAACTATGGTTGACTATTGTGAGTACGGCCTGCATGTCGCGTGTTCCATTTGCGTCCGACCGCTTTCAAATACAGCTTCTCCATGACTCTTCCGAAATCTCCTACTCTTTCTTATATCTACTATCGTAGACAGATAGATGTACAGCTTGTTGTTGCGAATTTGCTGCAATGCTGGGCCTGTCTCTCTTAGCGGCCTTCGCATTACTGCTTCCAAAAATTTGTGATGCAATTGCCCTTTCCTCGAATGCTGCGGCTTTTAGTATTCCCCCCAACTATATTCTCGCAAACCCTTCAAGCACTCCAACTCTTACTCTTCTACTTAGGTCAGTAACATCAACAAAAACTGCAAAAGTCAAGTGCGCCGCATGTGCTGACCAAATTCGAACAGCGCCAATTCTCTCGATAGAAGTGTCTTAGGCTGGTCTTCTTCCGCTAACTCCACTACAGGACTGTTCGTTACAGCAACCGAGCCGCTCATGAACGAGATAGCACTCTACATAAATGCAATCGAGACACTTGGGGACATATGCAACCGCAACCAGGACACAGAGATAGCGGGCTGGTAAACGCGGGATCTGGCGCAGTACAATCTGGCAGTCCATGCGACAGCACCGGAAATCAGATATGTAGTATGGGGGACCTGGCGAGCTGTTTTTCAAGGTATTGAGTTGGACCTCCATCCGTTCATAGCAGTGCTGAAGTCGGGGCAGCGTGATGTGGGAAGTCTGACCGGTAGATATCCCCAATCTGCTGATCACGTCGAGGAGGGGGACTTCTGGAAATAGTACCCTGACACTCCTCCCTAGTATCTGGAAATTCAACCACATGGGTCTCTACAAATCTAGGGCAGATTATTAACTCATAGTGCGGCCCAATGGCTCGCCTCTTAGCAGCAAGTACGTTGCCAGAGCAATTTTATCAGTCATTCTCTCCCAGCCGAAGCCGGTCGACTGAATCCATGCACCAGCATTAATGAGAATGCGTTCCAGATGGCGTCATTCCTTGATGCTGGAGGAACGTAGCTTGTGCGGTCTACGTAGAGCTGTAATTGGGATGGCAAGATTTGCTATGGAGTCAATGGCTAGCCGTAATAGGCTCGTCGAGGTGGACATGTCCATAAGGTCTGAGGCGGAGGGGATCCTAGGGCAATGGGCGATTGCAAATAGTGCCAAGTAGTGCAACTCAACAAAAATCTTTATTTCATGGGAGTAGATTAGCCACGGAAAGAGATTCCATGCGGGCCACAAACTTGCGCTGAACTCCTAGCTAGTTTCATCTCCTTCATTACTAGAACAAATCCCCTGTCAATAGCGATTCTCATCGTTCGGCTCGCATTCCTCTTAGCCGCTGTCGAGACTGGAGATGGACTTCAGCAGCATCACCAATTATGTGGTCTTTGAGCTCCAGCAAATCTGTGATATACGGAATACCTTTGGTGTAAAGCGTCTCGGCATGGTCGGGTTTGCATAGCAAAACGCTCTCCCAGTCAGCAGCTTTGGCACCCTTATAGTCTTTGTCCAGGTCGTCCCCAACATGCAGGCACCAATTTCCCTGAGTCGGAGAAGCTCCAGCAAGAGCCCTTGCAGCATCGAAAATCTCGCGAGCAGGCTTCTCATGCCCCACATCGTAACTCATTACGACAAAATTAATGTCTTCTTCAGAATTCGAGTTCTGGCTTGATAAGCCCATTCCATGTCTTGGTGAGCCCACATTGAGCCCTAGACTAGACAGAATCCCAGGTATACGGTCATCGGAGTTGGTTATCACGCCAACAGTGATATCAAGAGCATTTAGCTCTTTATCCGGCGTTTGCCTCATTCGACGCAGGAATTGGAACAACTCGAGGACATGAGGGTTTATTGTGTACCCTTGGGAAGAGCTGAAGCGGGTCAAGAGTTCTGGTACAAGCTGCTTCGGTAAGGCCAGTGACGGTGAGAATGGCTGGAACGTGATTTGAATGACCTAGATGATATCAGGGTGAATTCGATGGGCAATGTTTAATGATAACGGAAGACATAAGTAAACTCGGAAGAAATCGACACCAACAGAAAGGCTCGAGACTCCTAATTGAATAGAAACACTTAAAAGAACGAAGATCCTTGCACGAAATTGTCCTTGTCTCGTGGTCATAAGAAAACCTAAATGCTACAAGGTCTAGTGAGAAAGCAAGTGAGAACGCAAACGACTCCAGAGATATGGAATTTGCTCGCGATCGGCAACATTGTCAACGTACATTAGTCCACCATTGAGAGGTTCCCATCCCAATCTGCTTACCATAGTTGGGAGCATGCTTTGCCACCTGCTTGAAGGCATTTCGAAAGCTCGAATCTATCTGGTTCTCGGAGAATCCTGATAGACCATGCTTCCGGGCGAGATCGGCGTATGACTTGCCAATGGTTTCTCGGGGTTGAAACAGAGTGCCGAATGCGTCAAAGGTGAGTAATAGACGTCTACAGTATCGCGACATCTGCCTTCGTCATAGCGTGATGTCGACTAAATGCAAAATCGCGATACCTGAACCCTCGGAAGTCCCAAAATGGAATAGTGCGCCACGGCCCGGGAGTTGCGAAGCTAGAGCAAGGGCACGAGAAAATAATTCGGGGTTGTTGAGCTCATGTTTTCTCGTTGCCTACAGCTCAGACTCGACTCAAAAGTACTGCATCGGAGGCTCTCTTATTGTCCAATTGACTGTCAATAATTAGATTGACATTCTCTTATCTCCACTGCTATCTACGAGTACCGTCACACGAGCGAGCGCATAGCGAATCACACCGCCTATCGGTCTTTCCTGTACGAGGACAGGAGTTGGTGTTTTGTGGAAGATAGAGATTTGATTTTCCTCTCGCTCCCTGGAAACTGCCACATACGTTTAAACGGAAAAATCACTTGCCCCAAACTCGTAAAGCATGGCAGACCGACCTCAAAACATTGGCATAAAAGCCATTGAGATATACTTTCCGAGTCAGGTGCGTATATGCCTTGCCAAATGGGTCACTGCCGACTCTTGCAAAGTAATAGGCTGATGCAGTCCTCAGTGCGTCGACCAGGCGGAGTTGGAGAAGTTCGATGGAGTTAGCCAGGGAAAATACACGATTGGTCTCGGGCAGACCAAGATGAGCTTCTGCGACGATCGAGAAGGTGAAATCAGCATTGATCTCGATGCGAACATTCCTGACTGACCATTCTCATAGACATATACTCCTTCGCTCTAACGACCGTTTCCTCCCTACTCCACAAATACTCGATAGATCCTAGGTCCATAGGTCGCCTCGAAGTCGGCACAGAGACGCTCCTCGACAAGTCAAAGTCTGTTAAGTCGGTTCTTATGCAGTTGTTTGAGGAGTCCGGCAACTCCAACATCGAGGGAGTGGATACTGTGAACGCCTGCTACGGCGGAACAAATGCGCTGTTCAACGCCATCAATTGGGTGGAATCTTCTGCATGGGATGGACGTAACGCCATTGTCGTTGCTGGAGATATTGGTCTTTACGAAAAAGGCAATGCTCGTCCAACGGGTGGTGCAGGATGCGTAGCTATGCTGGTTGGACCAGATGCACCACTTGCGTTCGAGCCCGGCAAACGGGGCACATACATGCGGCATGCCTACGACTTCTACAAGCCAGACTTGACCTCCGAGTATCCTGTCGTGGACGGCCACTTCTCCGTTAACTGCTACACTCAGGCTGTGGACGCTTGCTACCAAGCCTACAATACCCGCGAGGCGGCCCTTCAGAAGAACGGCACGTCGAATGGTGTACACGAGACCTCAGAGGAGGCTAAAACACCACTCGACCGCTTCGACCATGTTCTGTTCCACTCCCCAACATGCAAGTTGGTTGCCAAATCGTATGCTCGCATGCTCTACAACGACTACCGTGCCTCGCCTGAGAGCCCTGCCTTTCATTCAGTGCCTACAGAGCTCAAGGAATTGAGCTACGAGGCATCGCTGAGCGACAAAACCGTCGAGAAGACCTTCATGGCCCTAAGCAAGAAGAAATTCGCAGCCAGAGTGCAGCCTAGCGTCGAAGTAGCTACGATGTGCGGCAATATGTATTGTGCTAGCGTCTATGGTTCACTAGTCAGCCTGCTCAGCAATGTTCCAAGCCAGCAATTCAAGGGAAGCCGACTGGGAGTCTTCAGCTACGGAAGTGGTCTTGCTAGCTCGTTCTTCAGTATGAAGGTTGTCGGAGACGTCAGTGAAATGGTCAAAACAGTTAACCTTCAGGAACGGTTGGAAGCCAGACGAACAGTGCCTCCTGAGACATACGACGAGGTCAGGACATATCCATCATGCTCAGAATTCCAGACTAATAACGTGCTAGATGTGCGCCCTACGAGAAAAGGCTCATCTGCAAAAGAGCTACTCTCCCAAGGGTAATCCAGAGACAGTCACCAAAGGAACATACTATCTTACAGAGATCGATGAGATGTTTAAGCGGAAGTACGAGATCAAAGCCTAATTCGAAAGACCTGTCTAGGAGGCGAATAGAAAACACCATCCCAGCGAAGATGTTGAATGTTCTGTAGAGAAGATGGAGTGGAGAACGCCGGCATTTCAATCTCTTGGAAGCCTGTTCTACTTGCCCATAGGACTCTTGCCACCATGGTTCCGATGAGCCGAGGGCTTAGGAAGGTCGAGTTCGTAATTGTTAGTGTTTGTACATAGATCGAGCTGTGTGCATTATAAAATTAATGAGCACATGTCTTTTCTTACTTTAGTTTCGGGATACTTTACAACCCATTGAGGCGGAGTCTCAGACCCCAAGCTAATGCCTTGGCGCTTAATTGCGCTTCATTCTGCCCCCGTTTGCGTTTCTCCTCGATCCTTGCTTCCTACCACGGGCCACCTCTCTGCCCAGATCGAGCCAGCAATTGGAAAAGAGAATGCTGCTTGTTGAAATTGTGCCAGTTTGCTCGAAATAAACACGGCTAAGAGATAGGGTTTGGGTCCGAATCTTCGTGGCACAAGCTAGCATGGCGGAGAGACAATCAACATCATCAGCATACCGTCCACGACAGCACATACCCCTCCGTTACTCCAATCCAGATGTTTTCAGTGATGACTACGCGGTGGAACCTCAACAAGCACTCGATGGACATCGAACACAATTTTTGGATGTTGACGGGAGTCATGACGACGTTGCGCATACCAAAATGGCCGAAACACCACGACGGTCTTTGTCATTTCAAAGGATTATTGAACCGCCCCTGGCATCATCCAGACGAAGCAGAGGATCTCAAAGAACCGATGGACAGAGCTCAATATCCTCACGACTCAATGGTCGCTCGTCTTCGCGATCACATCCGGCTCGTAGTATGACATCCATGTCAGACATAAGTAATTCCGCGTCAACGGCCCAACGATCTAGCAGGACTATATCTACACTTGGTTTCCCTCGATCGCAGAGTCCATACCAGGGCGCGACAGGACCAAGCCATCCTTATGGCATGTATCCTCAGGACATCGGTCTTACGCGCACCCCAAGTACGGCAACAACATCGACAATAAGACGGCCTGAGAGATCTTACTCTGGGCCCAGCGGACCAACGCAGCCTTATGGCATGTACTCTCAAAACACAGTCCCTGAGGATGACCTCGATATTGTTCCTATACTGCTGGCCCCTCCGATTGTTGCCGGCTTTCCTGGACGAGGTCAAGACTTTGAAAGAAGGCTTGGACCGGACGGAGAAGATGTGGACGACCTCATAGGGCCAGATGGCTATACAGAGCAGCTTCCACCATATTCTCGTTACGCCAACGGCGTACCTCCAAAGTATAGCTCAGGCATTGGCAGTCTCAGGCGGTCTGCACCAGAGCCACCAGTTCACCTTGTAGACTCACGAGAGACGTTGCACAGTTCGCAGACGAGGGATCAGGTTGGCCTTGTGAATCCCTTCAGTGACAGCTCGACTCGGTTGGACTCCGTACCGAACATCGCGGAACCTGGGGCCCCTCCTATGGATGAGGCTGGGAACTTCAAAGAGCGGATCAGAGAGAGGAGCAGGAGGAAAGTGTGCTGTGGTTTGTTGCCATGGTGGTTACTTGGGGTCATCATCTTCGTCGTTTTCCTCGCGGTGTTCCTCGGTGGGGTTATCGGCGGAGTCGTGGCTCATGAACGTGGTGAAGAGAAGGGGCGGAAAGAAGCTGTTCAGACCTTTACAGCCGCAGCCACGTAAGTCAGGGATAAGCCATTGCTTCAGTCCCATGTTGACAGAAAGGCAGTGCACCAATCGCTACTGCCGTCACTGCACCATATGCACCTGACGTTGTTACCCTATCATCAACGCCTTCTAACCTTCCCCCTCTGCCCACTGGCCAATTCTCTGTCGTGCTAGACGGTCCTTCTATGCTGTCAAATTCGTGTCTCACCAACCCCGCTCAGGAAAGTGCCTGGGACTGTGCAACAGGAGCGACTCTATTGATCGACATTACGATGACAAGTCCAAATGTACCGGTTGCTTCCCTCTCATACCCAGCGCCCCCTGGTGCCCCGATACGCTACGGCGCTCAACCTCCTGTATTGGACGGCCCTGTGACCATGTCGCTCAGGGCAGACAGAGCCGCCTTTAACAAAGGTCCTGCGTACGTCTTCTTGCAATCCTACAACAAGACTGTCATCGTGAGGAAAGAAGATCTCCCTGACGGCTCGCCCGGCTCGAAGCGCTCATTCTTACGGCGATGGTTCTCTGATGACGAGGACTCCGAAGATTCCGCCAGTCTCTTTGAGCGAGACAATTCACAATTCCCCTACAATCAATATGCCAAAGCGGGTGAACAAATATGGTACTGTTTCTGGAACAGCACCACACTGGAGGGGTTCGTTTTCCTCAATCAGAACGCGGAAACCTATCCCGAATCAGAGGCATATACCAGCGCAGCAGCGATAAGTGCCGCGGCAACTTACCAGACGCCGTCGATGCCCTACCAGACATCGTCGATACCATACCAGGGCCGAGCCAAGCGTCAAACCCAGCCTAATCCACCTGCCTACCCAAAGATTATCAAGATCCAAGAGCGACGGAGCATCAACAATCCCATTAGCCCATATTGCCAACAGATGCAGATTCTGTACAATCAGCAGCTTGGATACACGGTTCCTGGTATGGATTCACCCCTCACAATACAACTCGACGAAACTGAGTCTGCCTTCCAGCAGAAATTGCGGCAAGGCGGTGGGGCTGGCGGTGCTGGTCCTGCTGGCCCTGCTGCTATGTCTGCTGCACCAACGAGCTATACTAGAAAGAGAAATTCTCAAGATACAAGAGTCCCGAATGGAAACAATCCATCTTGCCACTGTCAGTGGATGGCCGGTGCATAGTTGTGGATAGAACTTCATGTTCTACTTTCTATTACTTTCTAATGGGCGCTCTTGGGTTCGACATCTCACGGCACTCTATTTTACGGCAGTTCGGGTTTGAGTGGCGTCAATACAAGTCAATATAGGGCAATGACCCTAGGGATATTCTAGCATGGTGTTTGGTTCCGTTTACATTCAGGCGTTGGCTTCTATTGATCTTCCACGTGTGTTTAATGATCCAGTATACCATGTATGCTACTTTGCTGGCCAGCAAAGAATAATTGGAAGCAGTCAGAAGCACCTTGATCGAGCTGAATAAAATGCATGCTCCTCTGAGAGCCCAGGTGCCCAGGGCCATTTTCGGGCCAAAGTCTCAGCCCTATCACTATCAAGGCGTGCCAAAACATTCGGGTCCAGCCACAGCTAAAGCACGTCACGGCTCCTCTGCTCACAACGCCTTTATAAGATAGTAACTGCCTGACTTGATCACGTTTCAATGCTCCATGTCCCTTCTAGCATGACATCTTGTGAAATTTTCACGGTCCCGGTCTTACGAGCAGAGCTCTAGGGCCTTGTGTTAAAGCTTGTGTACCAGGAAGCCCCAACCCTGCTCAATTACAACCATCGCCAGTGTGTGAGTCTCAGCTCTATATCTCTGACTGTAAAGTAAGGGAAAGATCCATCGTGCATGCTAACACATCTTCTAAAAGACTACGGAGCTACAGATTATATCTTACGGTTCTTAATAGCCCGGCTACGCAGCTCTCGAGCTCTACAGATCACTTAAACACTACCGGAATCTTGACTACTCAATTAAACAGCAGCCATGCCTTGCTTCAAAGGGCTGGCGGTCAGCATCCACACGCCAGAAGGCCCGCTGCCTGAACACTCAATACAGAGGCAATCCAAATTCTCCCGCATCAGCTCCTACATTCCAGTACCTCCCGCCAAAATCCCACAGAGCTCTCTCTCCAATAGGCCTGAACAATCAACATTCGCCATCTCCATTACCCTCCTCACACCGGGTCTCAACATACCTTACTCACAACCAAAGCCAACACCAGAGAATCCATATCCGAGACCTCGACAAGTTAGTGAAGCTCGATCGCTCGGCGGACTACCAACTATCACAGGCGACCGAGGACGATATGCGAGTTCTATCGGTCCGTATATGCCCCTGACACAATCGCCCAACGAGACCATCGCTGCATACATCTATTTTGATGGTAGGGCGAAAGAGGAGGTAGCTACGCTTCTACGTAGAGGTGAAGAGACGTGGGTCAATTCACGATGGGTCGGTGTTCCTGAGTCAGAAGGTGGAGGTCTTGCAGAGCGAGAGTTTCTATTCCGTGAAGTAGGCCTCGAGCGATGGCTCAACGGCCTGGACTTGGAGGGCAAAGACGCAGCTGCGAAGATCGAGCGACGACGGATGAAGATGGAGAAGAAGAGACGGCGAAGGAGAAGTAACAAAGACAGTGACGACGAGGGCGAGTCTTCCCTTCTGGGCAGTAAATCTCGCTCTGTCGAGAAGGGCGTACTTCGATATGGTGCAGATAGTCAGTCTCCGTTAGAGCAGATGTCAGATGAATCGGACGACTTGTTTTTGTCGGAAACGGACTCGGACGATGATCCAGTACCGGAGTCGACTGGACAGATCAAGATTGCACTTTTCAGAGTACTGGCTTCAGGAGAGATCAAGAGGGGAGAATACTCGCCTCAATTCGATGCCCATGATGATGACGATGAAATGGGGAGAAGTGCTGAGGATATGTCAAAGGCTGAAGGCGGAAACACGGAAGAGGTCGATCATACAACGAGCTTCGCTAAGCCGAAATCGTTGGATCCGAAGTCAATCAGCACGCAGACTGTCACTGGTATAGATCCGCCTGATAAGCCATTTGCGGTCTTTACATTCTTATACCGTGGCGAGAGTAAGGTTTCAAAACCCAGATCGTGATTACCGGACTAATTATGGATAGAGCAATTACAGAAGATGGGCATCCTTCCATCGTCACCCAAACCACCAACCAATGTCCCAGCTACCAATGGCAAGCGGAGATCGATGCAAGCCGATTTCGCTAAGCTGAAGCCACTCAACCCAAATGGCCTTAAGGGCTTCTCGACGTTCAGAGACCCCAATGAGAACTCCGATACTAATGGCTCCTCCAGTAAAAAGGCCGGGAAGAGGAGGCAGACCGATGGTGACAGTGACGATGAAGATGTGGACATCAACAATGAAGTCGAGATCAAGAGGGAAGGCGATGATGTACAGGAAACCAATGGTATCTTATCAGCGGAGGATGCCAGACGCCAAGGCGAGCTGGCCCAAGGCGTTCAGAAAATACGAGTAAGTTTTGCCTCGGACAAATACAGTATGAAATATGCTGACTATGTTCTAGCTCAAGCGACAGCATTCTGCCGAACCTGCAGATTCGCCATCGCCTGCACCCGCTCAGCGGAAGTCACCTGATTCAAACACGCCGACTGCAGGATCCACACCCCCGTACGTTTCTTATGACAGAACATCGCCTCCTCCCCTCCTACCAAGTACAGCTTTTGACGCTGGCACTCTTAAGGCGTCTGACGACTTCATGGTAGGTAGTCCGTTGAAAAAGCAACGGGCAAGCCTCTCAGGGATCGATGAGGAGTCTCTCAGAGCTAAGTTCGGGTTGGGAGTGCAAGGGGATGTACTGGGAAGAATTGAACAGGATAGAGCTGCAGGTGCAAGCAATGTGGGGCCGGTTGCACACGACAACATTGCCTTCGGTGATTCACGAGGATCGATTGCACAAGAGAAAGTGGTCTTCGGTGGCCAGCCAGATGCACAGCAGCAGCCAGAGAACTCAGTGAAGGCAGAAGAAATGGAAGAGGAGCTTTAAGAAGATAAGTGTATGCAAGGTTACTTCGGCGTTTAGCTCAATCATCAAGCCACAGAACAGCGTTGATGAGCCGGTTGAATTTCGGCATGGAGACTTGAGCAAGTCTACAATACCCACAATTGAGAGTGTCATGATGGTTTCGGTTGGATCAGGTCGAACGAAAGGTTTAGAGGTATCATACATTCGAAGTGGTCTAGCACTTGTTCGGGACTCTTTGTTGTTGTACATTAGAAGGACTTCGAACTACAAACTAGCAGATACCGTCCTGACCCTTACCTCAAGGTATAAATAAACCGGGCCTCGACCCGTTCCGGTGGCAAATCCATATATCACTGTGCCGACTGGCCGACAATCCTTTCGGCAAAGCTTGTTGATCTGCCGTGCAGATTCTTGGCACCTATGCAAGCTAGTGCATAATCTAGCGCGAAAACTATCTGCCAAGACTTGAATAGTGCGCTTTCCCTCGTAATTTCTTTCCCCAAACCCCCATTGTTTCTTCATCACACGTCTACAGCTTCCATCTCACAAAGAACATCGTTCATCTGCATCACCTGCATCTTTCGAGCATCACACATAATACACTCTTCAAGTGCAATTGTCAGGGTGAAGCACCGCTACCAAGTCAACATGCTGTCCCTCAATCTTCTGTTTACGAGTCTACTGGTTGGCATTGCCCTTGCACAGAACACCACTTTCAATGCAAATTCCGTCGATTTGACTACCAAGAGTATGTCTCTACCTGAAGTGCCTACCTATCAAGAAATTCATACAGCTGCTAATTTGTCTGTCTCAGATCAATGGTGTCAAGGCGAGCTTGCCAACTGCCCAACCCTCTGCGGCGGTCAAGGAAACGCCAAAAACAACGTCTGCACCGGCGTAAGCTCCTCCCAACCTCCTCTCTGCTCCTCGTGGCACAAAACCCTCTCCGCAGCCCCACCTCTTTCAGTCTTTCCAGCCCACCCACATGACAGTTTTCCTGTACTAACAGACTTTTCTTATAGTCTACACTCGACTACACATGCACCTGCGCCAACAACTCTGCTCCTTCCAACATAGGCCAATACCAAGGCACACTCCCCAACTTCATCTGTCAAGCCACCTTCCAGCAATGCCGCGCCGCCAACCCCGGCTCCGACGCATGCGTTATCTGCGGTACCCTCAAGCCCTCCGACGTCAAGGCCGTTGCCCCAAGCACCGCGGCCGCGAGTTCGTCCGCTACTTCGACTAGTTCCGGACCCGCGAGTAGCCCGACTGGCATGGGGAAGACGCCTAGTGGAGCGGGGAGAGTTGAGTTTGGTGGTGTGGTGGCCGCCGTGGTTGGGGCTGCGGCACTTGTACTGTAGAGAACCAGTCGATCAGTACAAAGGGGAGGAGCGGTAGGGGTAGATGGTTACATTCGTGTGAGCAGTTCCTAAGGTGAGACGTAGCAAGGTGTTGGTGCTGTCATTGTTACTTAATCACTCGCGAGCGCGTTGGTGGTGTTTACATCAGCATACTTTAGTGGCGCCTGAGTGAAAGGCTGAAAGAGATGGGCTTCCGTGGGCTTGTGTCGTCTACCACTGTGTCTACTGGCCCGAGGCTTGAAATACGGGAAAGCATTATCAGATTCGTGGCGTTGCAGTTGTAGCTTTTCTAGCTTCTTGTACACAATTACATTTGAACCATTTTTGTACATACAACCTCACATGTTACTGCCAGATCTTCCGCTTATTTTACGTCGTCTATACCGAAAGACGCGCTTAGATGAGAGAAAGAGGCAGGGCTCAGGCCTTCACTTCAAGAACTCGACACTGAATGGTGCAAAATACGTCAGAATGAGTACCAAGACTCGACTCCTTTGATCTCAATGGCCTGTGCTTGCCTATGAGATATTATATCTGCACTCAAATAGTCATTCGCCGTCCGAATCAGCAAACATATCCGCGGCTTTCGGTCTTTCTCTCCTCACGCCAGCTGGCGAATTACCCATTGTAGATGTTTGCTGAGCAGGTCCCTTGCCCATTTTAGCAGCAATAGATGCAGCAAGCGCTTCTCTTCTTGACAGCTCGACTTTGGGTTGCTCCATTTCAGCGGCCGGAACAACGCGAGCTTTAGTCTCGTCGTCATCAGAGTCAGCCATCGGTTCGCCGTCAATGTCTTCGTCGTCCATTGGTTCACCATCGACATCATCGGCCATGGGCGCGCCATCTATATCATCCACATCCATTGCGTCCCCGTTCACGTTTGCAGCGCGTTCAGCTTCCCGCTCTGCAGTCCTCTCATCAACAGTCTTCCACCGACTCCTCGCCTTCTCCTTCTCCAATTTCTCCTTTTCCGCCGCCGCCGCCGCAGCCTCCTCCTCCCTCGTAAGTGGCGGACTTGCAAAGACGCTATTGAAATGCTCCTGACTTGCTTGCGGGAAGACGCACCAGCCCTCCCACAATCCCAACACGCTCTGCACGCTCCGTTTCCATTTCTCAGCGCGCAGTCGGCCCCAATTCATGGCTTTGTCTAAACGACCGAGATATTCAAATGTTTTTTGGCGTTTTAGAGCTGCTTCGAAGAGTTGCCGGTAGCGCCAGGCGTGGCGGACGCCGGAGGTGGAGCTGGAGGAGAGGATGTCGGAGATTAGGTAGAGGGCAATAAGTTTGGCGGAGGATGTGTCTTCTTTTTCTTTTTCGGTGGGGACGGGCTTGGGGGTGCCTTCGGCGGGTGCTGGAGAGTCGTCGCCGAGTTCTCTGTCGTCGGAAGGGAGTTTTCGGTCTGTGTTGGCGCTTGTGAAGGCGAAAGGTTTTCGCACGTTCGAGGTAATCATCTGTACGACTTCATCTGCGCCTTCTCCGGCGTGTTGAGTTGCGAATGCAGTAACTCTTGCTACATCGCCTCGTCGGAGCTTTGCATTTGTAATTGGTAGTCGAGCGAGAAGGTGAGTCAATTTCGCTTTCTGTAAGGGGTTGAGATAGGCTTCTCCATCTCCTTCCAAGCTTGGGCCGTCCGGTGGGGGTGCACCACCATGATGCTGAGCGTACCTTCGGCGTCCTTCATCACCTGAATCTTCATCTTCGGAGGAGTCATAGTCTGAGTCTGAGACGAATTCTTCGAGGTGTGTCGTATACTCGAACGGTAAGCCTCGTTCTGGCTTGACCCAGGCTGCTCCGCCTTCGAAGAGGTGCTGCAATGATGAGGCGAGGCGACCCTTCTTTTTAGATGCTCCAGTGAGAATGTCCCATATTCGCCATCGATAGTAGACACCTCCAACACTTCGCGAATCCCATAGCCAAGCCCACTTTTCACCAGTCTGGACATCTCTCCGGCTCATAAGCAGAGCTTCAAACTCGGAGCCATGAGTCAGCAGTGCCTCCAGAGTCTTGTGTATCAGTTTGAGTTGTTTGAGATCTGACGGGGGATTGACGTTGACCTGGACTATAGGAGCGCCTCTATATTGGGCCGGAGTGTATGAAGACGGTGGAGCGAAGCCGCCGCGATGTCCGCCCGGAGGTGCTCGACCTAGACTAGGGGGGGGCAGAGGCCGTGCACCAAACGGAAGTGAAGTTGATGATGATGAGAGTCCTAGTGCTGGCGTCTCCAGGCCTACTGAAGCTGAAGACAGATGTCTTGAAAGCGATAGGTAGAAACCATGTCCCATGTATCGATTCTGTAACGCACTCACAGCAGTATCAATATCCAGAGCTGGTGTGTCTTTAGCGAGTGTGACGACGGCTGAAAGGGAACGACGCTCCATTGTACCAGGCCCAGAAGGAGGCAGTATCCGTACACCATCCACAGTCAGCGTAGACGGTATAAAAGACTTGATGGCCGCAGGTGATGTTCCAGGGGCCAGGGATGACAACCGAAGCGTAGGCTTTGGTACAGCTCTTTCTTGGGTCCTCGTACGATTGGCGCTAGCCTCGTCGTCTGAATGCTGCGAAGCAGTCTTTGGATCTGCGGGTCCTCCAGCATCTTCAAACGCGAACAGCCCCTCTCTCTGCGTAGGCGGAGCTCCATCATATGCTCTTTTACGTGATAATGACGGCGCCGGCGGCCCCCAGCTTCCTGGCCCACTGCTACCCCGTCCTCCTCTTCCTGCTGGGCCTGCAGATGGACCGGAAAAGTGTCGTTTTGACAGTCGTCCAGATGCGCCCCGACTTTCAAAGTCTCCCCCACCTCTTGTCGAGCCTCCTATTGGGGGCCCTCCCGAGTCCTCATCGTCAAATGACTTGATGAAGTCCTCATAGACTGCTGCTGTTTCTTCCTGCTCTCGTTGACGCTTCGCTTCGGCCTCAGCTTTTTGGCGTTCGAACAGCGACTTCTTGGTAGGTGCTGTGAGCTTATTGCTGATATCAGGGAACTCCTTAATCTTTTCCTCTCCCATCTTGATTTCAAACTTGCAGCTGTCCGTCTCTCTAGAAAACCAGCGCCAGTGAGTTCTAGCATGGGCGTGCATGGAGCATGGAGCAAGACACGGAATTAAGGTTTTAGATCCGATATTTCTTGGCCTTTTTCTTGGGCGCCTCGAACGCCCAAGTTTTAATCGTAGACACAAGTTTACCTTTATTTCGAGTAGGACACATGATGGTATCTGGGTAATGGGGTACTGTCTTCACATCAAGCACAATGGGAAACATGGGAGACTTTGAGGGACGATGGCAACTTCTGAAGGAGATCGATGATGGCAAGCATGAGCTTATCGAGGTACTATACTCGGAACCGAGATATTAGGTGTCGTTAGCTTACGATGACCTGTATAGAACCTACTCAGCGAGGTGCAAAGGCTCCGAGAGAAGCTGGATGATACGGATCTTCAATTTGAGCGCGAAAAAGGTACTTCTAAAATGTACCACGGTCGATATCGAGAGACGGATATGCAATTAAAGAATACGCAGATCCATGGTAGGTTTTCCCACTATCATTCATACCGAGTGAACGATTTGTGAACATACGCTAACGCGATTGCTCTTCAGGATTGTAATGGTTTCGTCTCTGTGTTGATAGACGGAGACTGTATGAATGTAGGCCTCACGACTGCTTTCCCAACGCAGCTATACTCACAATGTAAAGTTCCTTGACCCCTTTGTTTAAAGCGTCGAGTCCGGTGGTCAAGAAGCGGCGTAACTGCTCTAGAGTTGTGTGCAAGATTACTTGAGGTCTAAAATACCAGAGCTGCCCCATGATCTGGATATTGTTATCCGAATCTACGGAAATATGTATGGACTGAATAAGACATACTGCGATGCCGACATCCTTGAACATCGCGAAATGTTCGCGAGGTTTGTTCGCGGATTCAATATGGCTCATCCTTTGTGTGACTTTGTCGATGCTGGCAATGGCGAGGAATGCTCTGACGTCAAAATACGTGGTAAGTCACTGAATCCATCGTCAACCATACTCCCTGAAGCCCCTCTCGGTACTCACTATGACAACAGAAATTATGAAGCTGCACGTGGGCGACCTTCATTGTAAACACATTATCTTTGGAGGTTCTGCCGACAATGGTTATGCGCGAATGTTAGGACCATACGCGGGAAACAACTCCACCCGTAAAAGAATTACAATGTTGGAAGGACCACCTTTTGCTCTGGAACTATCCAGACTGAAGCTGAAGTTCAGAACAGCATCCTTCCCAGATGTGTTTCGAAATACGAAGCTATCACCTGGTTCTGGCTCTTTCTCCACCAGCGCCTCGGACGGAACGAATTCAAAGGCACCAAGCTGGGCTTCGACGGTAGCACCTGGGACTGCTGCACAGCCTCACTCACCCAGAGATGAAAGGCCACTCATTACGGACGAATATGACGAGCGTGATGTGATCCATCGGAATATCCGAGGCCAACGTATCGACACTCCTATACTCGACCCTCCTAACAAATTCAACCCAAGTATAATTAATAGTGTCAAGACTCGTAAATACTGCAACAACTACCACCTACTTGGAGAATGCTTCCACTGTTCCAAGGACGAATGTAAACATGAGCATGGTGAGAAGCTCAGCGGTATGAACCTGAAAACTCTTCGCCATATTGCTCGGTCAACACCCTGTAGAGCGGGCTTCGATTGTGAAGATACAAACTGCTACTGGGGCCATCACTGTGGACGTGACATGTGTAGAGTGACCGATTGTCGCTTTCCACCCCAGAAGCATAACATAGATACTACGATTGTGAACTGATTAATTCTAGGTTTACACTAAACGAGGACAAATCTTGGTACCAGCTTTCATTTTTTTCTCTCCCATTTGGAGTTCGACTTCCTGAGCACTACCCTAGAAGTGGTCACAGACTCGTGGAAAAGTAGGGATGGCTGCCTTAGCAAGAGTATGAGCTCCACTAGGTCGGCCGTCCAGCTTTCAGATCCAGGATGCCTTGCCATTCAGCTGAGGCCTGCTTTCTCAATAGAGGAACAAACCGCTTAATCTCTCCACAAGTAATACAATAGCACCCGGAGCTTTTCCTTAGATGTAGGGATGTGGTGTACCTAAGGTGAATGAGAAGGAGAGGCATCGGGTGCATATGTCAGCACCAGTCAGGGTATTCTGTTTGCCTAAATTCGAAGTATTCTCTGTCTTTATGTCCTGACTCTAGCATCATGTGATTTTAGTATAATCAATAACTACTCCAAGCTCACCTGCTGCTAACTTCGCACTTGCTCAACAACGCACAGGATCGAATTCTAATTCACGACGTACTTGCACTCTGCCCATCCAGTTGAATGCCATTCTGTGCACTAAAGACGGCATTCTGTACAATCAGACCAAAACCAAGACCCCCAAGTTGCTACGATTTTCTCCAAGTTAGCGTTGACTCTTCGAGCTCGAACCTTAAATTATAAGTCGTGCATGGGGGGTATTCCATCTCAGCCAGATATGGGGACTCAGTGTCCACTCGTGAGTGAAAAACAACCGAGGTAAGGGGTGACGAACCTTCTGCCCGCCTCTCCCGGTCGTCGCACAGTGCTCAAGGATCCACTTTGCAGAGTCTATGACCCACCATTCGGAAAAAGTGTCGGCTATATCGTCGGGATACCAAACCTGCATCTCGCATTCGCCCTTGCGCCAGGCGGTGACGCCCCTGCCTTTCCATACTCTGGGTTGATTGAAGCCGGGGTTTTTATTCGTATCGGATGCCCAGTTGATGAGTGGCTGGCACGATGTCAGATTGACCGGCGGCCAGGTTTTGGCGCATTCGAAGTCCCAGTGGGGAGTTGCATTGAGGCTTGGGGAACCTGAGGGAACCTTTTGGGGAGCAGAGAGGGAGAATGCATCTGGGGGGTGGACCGGGGAGCGTTCAGATAGTTTTGAGGCACCAGGAGGGAGGGAGAAGGCTGTGCCGGTAAGGGCAAGGAGGCAAGTGGCAACTGTGCTGCTGAGGGCGTGCATCTTGATTAAGTCCGATAAATATAATGGAAGCGTGGATATTGTGGAGGAGATGGCTGATATTTCTAACTTTCACAGGCGTATGTGGACACAGCTGCATTGATAGAACTTCTCTAATGTAAGCTGCAGAACCGCCTGCTAGTCTTTCTGGATCTTGGGTTGTTATCGCACGGAGCTGTCGAATACCCGACAGGTAAATTCGACAAGCGACGGAGGCTATCAACTTTCCCGCTGTCACATTAAGCCTACCGAATCGGATGGATAGCGTCGTCATATGTCACGACAGATGTGGCTCAGTGTCCGTCGAACGGGTGCAATAGTGGATGAGCTGAAGTAGGACAAGTGTATCAGTCCTCGACTTGAATCTGCCAAACCCATCATGGATTTAGCCCTCTATGCGATCGTTTCACGCTTGCTCAAAGCTGCAGCCGTTGATGTTTTGACTAATACTGAGACCCTCTTCCCTCGAGCACTTGAGCATCCTGCGTCCCGTAATGCCTCATTGCTTATGTATTTAATAAACAACAAAAAGCTTCCTCTACATCTAGGCTCATTTCAGTCAAGAACTAAGCAGGCTAGAACTCCGATATATATCATCTTGAAGAATGAAACAAAGATTCCAGCGCCAGGATCATACCGCCACAGGAGCCAGAGGAATCAGATCCAGACTTGAGGCGGAAATATACTCATTACGATTGCTTTTGTTTGACTGGTATGCAACATATAATTCCCGGACAACAGGGTCAGCATCGGGACAAATGGAAATTCAGAGATCAATCAGGTGTTTGAGAACTTGAATAAATGCTGGGCTTTGTAGCGAGCAGACTGTCAGCTTGCGCAGCGCATGTGTTCTATGGAGCCTGTTTGGAAGAAAGCAGTGCCCTAAGATTACGGCTTTACGAAGTCCAAGTCATGCACCAATCATGCGTCCGATCTCTTCGATTTTGGCGGCAAGCGGATCATCCTTCTGGAAGTAGCGACCTGACTCAGGGTTCCTGTCTGCTAGCCTGCAAACGATCTGATTATGCCTGTTGTGTCTATATCCGCCCTTGGAATATGCAATCCTCCAGAGCCTGCTTCCAATTTATTACCGCTCCGCCATTGATTAGGATTTGTAGCTGAGAGGCACTGCCTCCAGCGACGGCCGCATTTATAGCGTTTCTGAATCGTGTTGCTGGACGCCCGGACACTGCTTTGTCGATATCTGCACCTTTTTCGAGCAACAAACGCACGGTCGATGGCTGGCGCCCATGACTAAGAGCTTGTATGAGCGGAGCGCGTGAGGAGATTGTAGATCCTTTGAGGTTGGCAATCTCTCTGTTGGCACCCGCACCTCTTTCAATCAATAAGTGCACAGTTGATTCTTGCCCATGGCTAACAGGAACGAACAGTGGGATACGACGGTCAGGTGCCAAGGCATTGACATCGGCGCCATGATCAATGAGGATCCGAAGCATTGATCATCTACCCACGCCGTTACTTAAGGTTTCATACGGGGCAGTTGTCCAACGTGGACGTCCTATTTTGACGTTCGGATCCGCCCCCGCAGAAAGCAACCTACGGACGACCGATTTGTCTCCCAGAGCCCCTCGCAGACATTATCCTTGATTACGTTCGGGGTCAGCCCCTAGATCAAGAAAGCATTTCACCATGTCGTTAGGCATGTATTGAATTGCAAGCATCAGTAAGCCCTTCTGTCCTGGCTGCCCAGTAGTTTCGATACTGGCTCCTGCTGTAAGCAATGGCTCAATTAATTTCCGGGAAACTATCACTGTGGTTAGGCACAGCGCACTGTCCAAAGTCGCCTGATCGTGCAGTCTCATTTGAGTCTCATCATTGAGCATGTCCAAGACCCAAGTAACATTCTTCTTCATAGTGGCCGTGAGAAATCGTTTCTTCGGACGTGTTAGCCCAGCTATCAAGCTCTTACGCGAGGGATATGTATTTAATTCTTGGCAGAGACATGTGGTACTGCATTGGCTTCTGCAATTGGATCTGTACTTGGCGTTGCAGTGGTCTCGGATGAGGAGGTTTGTGATCCGGAAGGCGTCGCTCGACCTGGGAGGCTTTATAGCCCCCCGAGCACGGCGCGGTGTCTTTCAACAGCTGTTGGAGTTTTTATAATGGCCGCACTGGTGGTCTCCGGGGGTAGTGGAGGTGGTGGAGGCGACCTAGATGGAGTAGGTGGACCTAGGGGGCTTTGTAGTGCCTCGATCACGCTGGGCTGTTCACCGACAACAAAATGCCGGAAAGCTTGCGACCTTTCACGATCGTTAGATTTTGAGCTATCAATTGTCGATATAGAAACGACAGAACTTTCTCTCTTTGTTTCGCGGAATTCGGCAACAAACCTGTCAAGTTTGTCCTCAACTTTAGACTGAGACGTACTGTTTGATGTGTCAGCAGCAACATAAGTACAGGACATCAAAATCATCTTAGCTAATGAAGGCTGTTAAGAGTATATTATTCGAGGTCAACCGCACTCTGATATCGACCACGTCTTCGTTGCTCTATTTCATGCGATCCCAAGTCCTTTTGCCTTGAGTCCCTAGGCTTTCATACCTATCCACCAAAGCTTTGTAGCTCGGTGAGCACGCTACCGCAGCCGTCGGCCACTGTTCTAAGCCTAGCCTGTCTCTCAGGAGGCAACGGTCGGGCAGAGGTATTCTCCGCAATCTCGGTGAGTACAGCGAGTAGCGAAAGGACTTCGACATGAATGTTTCTGAAGCTTTCCGGAGCGATTTTACCTACGAGTCTCTCAGTAACGTACTGCCACTGCGGTGGGAAAAGTCGTACAAGATTTATACAGGCTCCAAGCCAAAGTGCCAACGGCTACAGAATCACCAACGCCAAAGCCGTATGGGACAGGCAGCTCCTACTCATCCAGAGAGATATGGCCGAGATGGATCCATTTGCTTGCTAGAGTATGAGGTTGAGCATAAAGCTGATGGATGGTCCTCAGCCTCACGCTCCCCATGCCGCCTTGGGTTGAACAAGGATGGAGGCATAGGCTCCCATGCAATCTGTTGCTCTGCGGGCTGTGGCCGCAGGCGGGCAACGTAAGCTGTCTCATTGGAGGCGCGTCGGTTTGATATTTGGAAAAGGGTAAGGCTTGCGAAATTCATATTTTCGGTACAGACTCCTGGGCTTCGTGTGAGATTTGGCGTACCGGCGCAACGTGTATCAGAGAGTGCCATTTCATTCTTCCTCGATCCGGCATCACTCTGTACGTTCTGTCTACTTAAATTTGGCCGTCAAGATTGGTGGTTGGCTTCCTGTACCTGCCTGGCAATTGACTTAAAACGCCTTGCATCACTCATTCGTTCTTGAATGCAACAAACAAGATGGTGATCGCATACAGCATGTCAAAAAATGGCAATGGATCTCTCGGTGCTTGAAGTTCTCCGTTAACCATACGTGCTCTAATATTCACACAAAGCAGTGAACGAGATCGATGAAGGGAGCTAGAAGAAGCTTGACAAGCTGTCAAACAAGTGGCGTTCATTGCGAGACGATATTGAAGATACTGGTACTCATGACAAATTCTGACCCTGTCCAATAGCCTGCTCGAACAAGTTTTTCACATACTAAATTAGTCGGCATGGTCAGACGCCTAAGTTTGTACGAGAACACTCTTTTGTTTGCGAACTTTGCCTGAGGGCGCATGACCGAGGGTCGGTCAGTCGGAACGTGGCACACCAAATGGGGCCTAGCCTTACAACAGAATAGATTTTACCGTTTTCATATACATTAATGACCCCATAACTACCTAGTACCTAGTTGACAGGCCTTCAGGGTTTAAACAGTCCTCTGAAGGCTGTGTAGAAGGTGTTGTTGAAGAGGATAAGGGGTGAAATCTGCGGTGTTACTCTCGCCAAAAAGATGATCGACGCTTAATCACCAAAAGTACAGACTTTTCATAATTCATTCCTCATCACATAGTGAGAAGCAGGACTCAGGATTAGACAAGGATTATCTGTAGACTCTGTTCCAAGTCTGGGAATTTTTTCGGGATATTTCCAAATCGTTTGGGTGAGTGGGTATAAGTAGTAGACTTTGCTTGGCCCCAAATACGGGATGTAGTAGGCACGGGGTCTAGCCCTTGCCAAGCCAGGGTCAGGCAATCGCATATGCTCAGCATATGAGGCTCTCACCCCAGCTGAACTTGCCGCATATGCGCGTTGACCCTGGCTTAACTTTGGCTCTCGGGGCCATGGGCCTTAGAGCCTACCTAATATACTAAGTATATACTCAGCATATACTTAGTATATACTAACGAAGCGCCTATAACGTAGTTGTTTCAGGGCTTTTAGGCTCGTAATAGACGTATTTTATAAGAGCTAGATATAATGAAATTTATCGGTATATACTAAGCATATGCTATCATTCCTGGGGTCCTTGCCCTAGAGCAAAATTTTGACCCGAGATAAGCTCCGAGCATATGCCGAGCATATTCCTTACCCCGGCTCAACCCTGATATTAGCGCATATACTGAGGATATACTGACCCGGCCGGAGAAACTTTAGACCCCGTCCGAGCTACAAGCCCCCCGAAATAGTGTCATCCGTCCGGGTCGGCCTCTCATCTTCGGGTTTAACCCTCTTATGTCCGGCTCGAAGGTAACTGCTGCCTCCATATGCGCGTCGTTCCTCAATACCAGTGTGGTTAACATCTATTCATCTCGATGCTTCACATAGACTTGTAGCTTTCAAGCCTCAAGCGCTGTGTCACGATGAGCACGAAGACTGAACTCCAGACCTTGCTCCGCTTCCTCTCTCAGGATGCTAAGATACCACTTCCTACAGCTATGAGCAAGGTCAAAGAATTGCAAGAGGCCAGTCTTACGAGGTAGCACAAATTTCGGCTGATAATCTGTGTCTGCACATGCTAAATGCTTTAGTAGTGCAGACTTACTCGCAAAATCCGATCAACAGACTATAAAAACCATCTTTACAGACGAAAAGCTGGCAAAGCAAATACTTTCTGCGGCGAAACGGGTCACAAAGAAGAGAAGTCTGGATGGAACGACATCCGAGTCACCCATCAAACGTAAGAAATTGTCCTCTACAGAAGAATCGCTCAGTCCCTATGCCATCGAGGAATCGTTGGCTTTACCAGAATCAAATGCGAACGAAGAAGAGTTGAGGAGCACTGTCCTACATACAAATAGAGCACCCTTAGTGCTAGCATTCGCAACAACGCTGCTAAAGTACACCATGCCCTCACAGCCTCTCTCATCGCGACTCAGCCTCGCCCAAGCAGTGGTCAGTGTGAACAGCAAGTCAAAGGCTATTAGCCTTGGGATAGAAAAGGGCAACAGTGCTGAAGATGAAGGCTGGGGACAAGGACAGCCCGGCGTACGCATCTTGAATCGCGATATCAGGGTAATGAAGAGATGGAGCTACGAGTGGAAGGAGAAGGCTATCGAGGGTGAGAACAAGCATGAAGACTCCCAAGATACACTGAAGGTAGAAGACCAATCTGATGATGAGCCTGCGCTTTGGGGGCTTGACCTTGAAGCGCTGAAGAAATCAAATGGCCCGCTGGTCTCTGGTGTGCAGGGGGCGAATGCTTCTGGTCTACCTGTCTATAATGCTCAGTCTGCAAGGGCGTATCTTCTCAAATCGTTTGCCTCGCTGCCATCATCGACAGAGGAGGCATCACCGAAGAAGAAACCGGCTGCAACAATCAGAAATGAGAAAGAGCGTAATCTAGCCCTTCTACTCCAGGCATTGGACTTTTTATACGCATCTTGGGTGCATGTACTGGGCCGAGATGAGCTCGATAGAAGAGCCTGGGCGTGGTATGTGGCTGTCAGGCCTGAAGTAGAGCACGGAGTTGCAGGCTGGGGCGGCAAAGGGGAAGTCAAGCTCTCTCAAATATTGGATCTCGGAAGAAAAGGTTGAGTGCCAGGTGTTCATCCAGATTCCCAGCGTGCTATGAATTGCGTCCAGAGAAGAAGCATACTTTATTATGCGTGGCTACTGAATCGCAGCCATTCTTCGTCTCGGGTATTGCAAGCGAGCAAAAGATCTTCTCTATGAGAGCGCGAAGTGGAAAATGCTAGGATAGCAGAAAAGTACGCAGTGTGGGAGGTCTACAAAGCAGAAAAGCCCAAGACGTTGACGCCCATGAAGATCGGGCAAACTGCCACGTGCGGTTTAGCGTGCGACATCCCCGCATCTTATGACTGTGCCACATGCTGACGATTATGTTTCGTGCTTGCGTTCCTGCGTGGCAGAAATGGATCGTTATTGGTGGGAGGTCATCGCGACCAATGAGCATTGCGCATTGTTTTTCGGGCTGTTAGCGGATCTGCAATTTTAGTGACAAGCCTGAAGTATCAACACCAGTGCCATGCTTGGTGCATACGGCACCACAGATCATAAGCTTCCTTTCAGATGGTAACAGTCCAAGAGAACATTTCCTTGCCCTCCATATGCAGTTAAAGCGTACTTTATCATGTGAACGTCCGCACGCTATTCTGTAGGAATGCCATCTTGTTTCAGGCAGGTAGCCCAGTTACTACGCCTCAGGCTATGTAAAGGTGGTCAGCTCTCCAGCAATGGCATTATCCATGCTGGAACGGCACTGTTTTTCTCGCTCATGTTGCCCTTGGAGTTGTTGCCTTTTTTCTCTCCAATGCAGCCATCTTTTTCGATTCATGTTATTTTCTGTCAATGAAGTATAGTGTCATAGGCTTCAGGCCCACGCATCCGCACGCTCGGTGGTCTGAAAACCAGCTCCATGTCTTCCTACTCGCCCTATGCCCTCGCGGAGTCCGCGCCTCCAGACTGGAAGCCTGGTGAAGAGCAAACAGCAATGGTCTTCCTCGCACTGAGCTTATACCTGATCCTCGATATCAACATCGGCATCTGGCGCGTCTTCAAGAAGAAGCAAGGCCTATACTACTGGGCTCTAGTCATTGGCACTTGGGGTCTCGCAATCTGTGCAATCGGCAATATCCTGAAAAACTTCACCCCAGAATTCGGTCCGAAGATCTGGCCTCTATGGACGCTGCTGATAGCTGGTGGTTGGAGTCTGTTTGCGACTGCAGAGTGCCTGGTACTCTACTCACGCCTCCACCTCGTGAATCGAAGCCACAAAGTCCAGCGGCGGATCTTAATCCTCATCGTGGTCGGATCTTTCGCTCTAGTGTTACCAAACTGGGTCTTCATATTTCCCGCATATAACCTGAATCCGAGTGTATCGTCCGTATGGTCACCCAGGATGGCAATCTTAGACCGGACTAACCAGTTGGGCTTTACGATGATCGAATCTACGATTAGCGGAGTCTACATCTGGTCTCTAGCTAAGCTCCTCAGAGTCAAGTCTAGTGTTCGACAACGCCGCGTTATGCGTGATCTCTTCTATGTGAGCATCAGCGTCATATGCTTGGACATCATCGTGTCAGTCCTGATCTTCCTGAACCAAGTCAACCTTAGCTACTCAATTCAGGACTTTGTCTATGCGCTCAAATTCAAACTTGAGTTTGTTGTCCTGAATCAGCTTATGGCAGTCGCCGCACGGGGATTGAAGCAGGAGACGTTCGCCGAGAGAAGATACCATCATGAGACGGACGCCTACAATATCAGCGCAGCCTCGAGCAAGGAAACTTCTGAAATACCATTGCAGCAGTTCTCCCAAGGGACGCAGAGTTCGCAAAGTCACAAGGGGTCCCAAGGGATCTCAGTCCCAGCTCCAGCCCATCCAAAACCAGTCAAGTCTCCGAGAGATACATATGAGCGAAGGGACACAGACGAGCAGCCCCTCCAACCCGAGCAACTCCCGGAAGATGAGAGCTTTGATGCTGAGAAAGATAGTGAATCGGATAGGGAGGAAGGGGGAAAGGATAAAAAGAATACAGCGAGCTACGATCTTCACCTACAAGCTGGTGAAAAACCACAGAAGCATCGATCACTTCGCCATCCATCTGGGATTCGTGACCATCAGCGCCAGGCTCCCAACAGTAACGGGACAGTACCAACGGCAGCAATAGCCACTATACATAGACCTAAACGAGGTACAAATGGTGACAACGATGACGATGATGAAGAAGAGGAGATTGAGCTTCACATGTATGTAGAATTCACATCTCAAGTGCTTCTTCGGACCTATCGAAAAAGACAACTGCTGACTTCAAGCTTTCTTTAGGTGGGAGAATCGCGGGAAGTTGATTTTAGACGTTCCATGGCTGCAAGACAGGACTGAAGCCTGAGACTAGGCGAAGGCGCTCGCTCCACTTTACCCCAAAGAGTCAGGGATCGTATTACACGGAATACGAGGAGCGCCAGGGCAAGCGTTTGGACAGGTGCAAGAGGATGGTTTTCATGCTTTTCCGCGCACTAAGGCTGCCTTGTTTTTAGTCGAGCTATCTGGAGACACTGAATGCGCATGTGATGCTTTGAACAGAATTGTATAGATCTAATGTAATTACTGCACAAAATGACGGTCAACGCGCTCTGTGCTTGCGGAAAGATGCATGAACGAGACGTCATAATTGGATTGCACGATTCTGCATTCAATTCACCTTCGACTTGGACTATAGATTGGATCTCGGGTTAGGGTAGGAAGCGCGTTGTTCAACGCGAAAGGTTTGCAACCCGTTTACCGAATCACGACAAGCTTCAATTATGCTGCACATCGCAAAATCTTATCAAACCCGCCATCCTGCGCTTTTCCATCATTCCGGCGTCTATTTCAGAGAAAGTCATCCGGCAAGCTTTCAAAGTAATGTAGTATTCTTAAGCTCTCGCGGTCACCGCCTTGATCATGGCTGACAAGTCATACGTTCAAGCTTAGGTGGTTTTGTGAGTTTGTCGGTTCATCTATATGTGTCTTCGAGGATTAGTAATAGCAAGTCTAGCTACTATGACAGTACTTGCAGCAACAAGGCCGGCTCCCAGATCCGCTTTGCAAGAGGAATTGTCATTGGGGCACCGCTGGATCCCAAGCTATCATTTGGGAAAACAGTGGGGCCAACAATGACTGTGGTTGTTAGTGTTTCTGTAATCAAAATACTGAATTCGTTGACAACATCTTGCGGCTCAAGCAGGAGCGTGCAAAAATTCTGATTGTGGCGCATATGATGTAGTTTCAATTAGAAATTGCAAGTTTTTCGGTGATGGCATTTGGGCTTCATACTGGCCAAGCTGCGGTTGAGAATGGCACATAGTTCGAACAGATCAAACTGGAGAAAAGAAGTCCATTACGCAGTAACTTTTAATAAAGATCGACCCGTCGATACATTGGGCTCGCCCCCAAAGCGTGAATATCGTCCTTGCATTATGACTTCTTACTAAGACCATCTCAACCATGCAATGCCCATCGGCTCTGTTAGTGCTCTTTCCCTATATTTACTGTCCTTTCCTGGTATCAATTTTCTGCCTTGTTATTGAGAGGACTCACAGCCGAGACCGAGGTCCTACACTAGATTGACAGAGTCAGCTAGGAACTTGAACGTTGCAGCCTCGGTTTGAGAATGATCGTAAGGATGATGTCAGACTGTTGAGCTTGAATTTGTGTTTGTTACATCATAGAGCTCAGAAGTTATCGTTTAGAAGTAGGAGTCATCATGAAGAAGAAGGTATAATCAGAGAAATGCAAAGCTTGATGTACGTACCCTACAATGAACATGTCCTCCATGATGTTGCTAGCAAGTACATAATGATGCTTGAAGAACTTCCAGCCTTCGCAGTAGTAGCCCTTGCCGGCCGTAACGAGCGTTCAAAACCCTGGCTGAGATGTTGTAGAGAAGCGACATGCAAAGGAAAGAATTCATACTTTAGTGTGTGACTCCAAGCGCGCGGAAATTTCTGCCGCGGTCTTGGCATTTAAAGTACCACCAGAGTGCCCAACACTCGAGGCCACCTTAACGATCTTGCCCTCTCGTCGCCCTTGCATCTTATTTCAGACGGTAACAACGCGTGGAGAACGTCATCATGGCAGGTAAGATCCCATCTCAGCAAGCACCTGCGCCAGAGCCTGGTCGGGGCTCACCACAGCAGTGACTGTGTCGATTGCTCAGGCTAATGTTTTCCCCTGAATTAGACTATAATGCTATCGCTCGTACGTCGCTAGCCTTTCAGCAGCTCTTCGTTCTCGACCCCTCAACCAGCTCATCATGAGCTAAGCGATGTATAGAACAGTTCACTCAATTCTACTACAACACCTTCGACTCAGACCGAAAGGGCCTTGCTGCTCTATACGTGCGTTTATGTTGCCACGTCCTGAATCTTTCTATGTCTATGTGCTGATTGGAGAGCAGCGCGAAAATTCCATGCTTACGTTCGAAACGTCTTCTTCACGTGGAGTGAATGATATTGTTGAGAAGCTTGAGGTTTGTTGTCCCCCCCCACACACCATGGAGGCATGCTCACTAGAAGACAGACCCTACCCTTCAAGAAAGTCGCACATAAATTAACCACCCTGGACGCCCAACCTTCGAGTGAGAGTGGCGCAATATTGGTTATGGTGACAGGTGCACTTATGGTGAGCCTCCAGAGGAAGACTCTGCCTGACACAATTCCTGATATCGTGGGTCTTTCATAGGTCGACGACCAGAAGCAACCGATGAACTATACTCAGGCTTTCCAGCTAATGCCAGATGGAGCTGGTAGCTACTTCGTCTTCAACGACGTCTTCCGGTTAATCTACGGCTGATGGATACGTCAAAGCCATCATGACATGATGGTCCACGGGTACTGGATATGATGGCGTTCAATGCAGGTAGCGACTGGACTCTCTGGAATTATCTCAGATTTGTCATTACAATGAATGATCAACAGCCAAGTGCCAGAAGCGATAGCATATCATGCATCTATACATCTAGCTTCAGGCTGTCATGTAATGCAGGAACGTATCTCAGAAACCACTGAACAAGCTTGCTTTCATTACGATTTCTCCTCTAGAGTGATATTTCAACATTGTCGCTGAGGCGAGAATTGCGCAATAATATCTACGGCTCGTTAGACTCACCTGATTTTGCGCGGCAAGCTTCGAAGACAAAGGGTCGATATGGGACTGAAGAAGATCGAGAGAACATCGCAGCAAGCGATCATTTCTGACAACAATTTTGTTGAGCTCGGGGCAAAGGAACGTGTGCTCCTCGCTAATCTCGCTCTGAAGTTCTTCCACAATTCGCTGAAAACTAACGTGAGCTGGAGAAACCCTCTTAAGTAACTTCATGCCGTTTAGGGGTGGTGGCGACGGTAGACCGTCTGGCGGAAGAAGCGTGAGCGTTGGTATCTGAGATGGCCCAGAAAGTAACCGCAATTGATGGTAGTATGCATGAGGCCCAAGTACTTTGCTTCTTGTTAAATCGGTTACTGCTGAGCTTGAGGTTGGGGAATAGGCGCTGGTGGATTTTTGCGAAGTTTCGTGGTGACGTCCGTGATGCTGATCTTGAGCAACGTAGAGTAGGAAGGATATTGAGAGATTGTCTCATATGATGTGTTCGTATGAGGTACACTTTTCATTGCTTTTTCTGCAGCGGTTTGTCATGAAGAAATCCTTCTGCAACCGCAACTTCAGCCATAGATCACGGAGTCTCAGCTCTCTTTCAGTCGCTAACCGGAGCTCGATGAGTTCGGCATCTATGGCGTAAAAACCTTCTCCAATGTCTAATCCCGGAAGCGAGGTTTTCTCAGGCCTGTTTAGATCGTAGAACGAGTGAGGCGGGCGTTGTCCACTTCATGTTGTGCAGAGTCTGCTGGCGTGCTAGCCTGACATGACATATTCACGTCCTAGCTTTTGCAAATCACGCCTTTCGAAAATGGCCTGTAGAAATGTACTTTGTGAAAAAAGTAATGTGTCTGAGTGGAACATTCAATGGTTCGAGCAGGCGCACACCAAGCGCGGAAAGACCCTGAACCAAACAAAAGAGTTGTCAGCTTCACAGAAGCCACGACCATAAATCAGGCAGCATCAGAATAACCTCCACAACCCGTTTCCAGTGTACTTACATTCATTGTCTCTTCTTAACATCCATCGGATATCAGCTTCGCCTCGAATTCGACCGTTTCCGTGCTTCTCTTCAAGCTTTTTGAGTCCCTGGCGATCCAACGAACGACAAAGCAAGCTCCACGAGCTTGGCGACCTAAGTGGTCCTCAACATTGAGTGATCCGTAGGCATCAGCATGACGCTCTCCGAAGAGCTGAGGTCGCGCAATTTCAGTGAGTAGCGAGAAGTCTTTGAGAACAAGCAACGCTAACATCTGACGTTCCACAGGCATATACGGACAATGGTCAGTATGGTTTCTCTTCAATTCATTCTACAACAAAATTCGGACGATGGAATCTAAAGAGGCGAGAGTACCACCTCGACAGCACGGCGGCGACCTGGAGCAATTCGAGTTGCAACGAGTCTGAGGTTTTTCAATAAAGCTCCTATTGCCGTCAATGGTTGCACATGATCGAAATCTGGAAGCACGATATATACGGAGCGTGGGTGCGTCTAGAGAATATTTGCTGACTTGCATTCGATAGGATTGGAGTGCTCTGCATATTCCTTTGCATTGCTCTCGGTATTTCGCATCTCATCCATCTCAACATCCTCATCTTGTTCGGCGCACTATGCCTGTGAGTCTTCCCGAAATTCCACCCAATTTGTCTACGTTGCTGACTTTGACGGACAGACTGTCGGGCCTCGTACTGATATTCGTCGAAATACCTCTACTTCTCCGAATCTGCCCAACCTCCCCAACCTTTGACACATTCATTCGCCGCTTCACTACAAATTACATGCGTGCAGGGATTTACGGAGTGATGAGCTTGGTCCAATGGCTGAGCATTATCAAGGACGCGACAAGCTTGATTGCTGCGGCGATTGTGCTGCTGCTCGCGAGCGCATGCTATGTTATTGCTGGGCTCAAGGGGCAAGGCTTTGTGGGGAGTAAGACATTGGGTGGACAGGGGGTCGCCCAGATGATTGTGTAGGACGAGAGTGGGAGAGGGGTGGACTGAAGACGGGCCTAGGGTAGGGCTCTACTCGACGAAGGTTGGGCGTGATGATTGCCAAAACAAGAGCAAGCTTGCTTCCTTATTACAGCAAAGTTAAGGCGTAACGGAGGGCACAATATCTGTGTACTATTAGTGTCTTCTTTGTTTTCTTTCGCTTCAGCTTGGGACATGAGCGACTTCAAGCGTGTGGTTTTCTGGACAGGAGCTTCAATGGACAGTTGATAAGGTACACAAGGTTCAGCGCATACGGAAAGGACAAAGAGCCACAGCCGATGTGCCTTGTTTTGTCCTCCATTATCCACTTTCCTTCTCGGCTTTGCCATCCAGCGTGGGGATCGTAGGACACCACGTGAGCTGCACAGAACACGCCACGAAAGCCTCGACCGTTGCGTGCAGTAAATGCTCCGAGGAAGTCAACCGTGAATTTTCTCCCTTTCCATTAAGATCGCATTTGGCAGCGGGCGTTACTGCCATTGTAGCCATGCACATGTCATGTAAAATGCGGCATTTGCGAACAAGGAAACCTGCCACAAAGCACGTCTTTCTCTGGCATCGTTGTTCAAGGGAACCGCTGCCGAGGGTTTAGCGCCGATGATCTTCCAACCAGTCACCGATCATTTAAAGGATTGAACATCCCCACATCTCAACAGAGCTGCATATCATACCATCTCAATGCTCTCACCATCTCCTTTGTCATTCACGTGTCGTCAATTCTTTATGGAATCTTGAGAAGTAAGTGGTTCTGCCAATTCTCATGCAGTTGACTGCTGCATTGATGGAGAATGCGGAAGGCACTTCCAACCCTTTGAAAGACTGTACATACACAATGCTTCATGCATTAGCACCCAATGAAATCGCCATGTTGCTAACACTTCTTGTTGATGCTTTGAGTCTGAACTCTCGTTGTGGGTGTTACTCCAGAGCAGCTGACCTAGTCCATTTGCACGTCACGCTTGCAACTAATCAGTCTTCTACAGACAAGTCAAATTGCCAGATCCGCCCCCAATGACTCGAGCGCCAGCAAAAATGTCGGTCCCACAAATACCTCCCCGCCCTGCCCGCTCAACCCAGCAGCAACCCCCTCCTATGACGGCTGCGGACGTGCCCCAAATCCCTCCAAGACCGGAACGTCGCCGAGCATCAGAACGCTCTCAATCGCCGACTCGTGAACACTTCGCCCGATCTCCTTTGAACGAGTGGCCCCTTGGAATGAGTCTCGGAAATAGGAGTGGGGGCGACTATGGCAGCCATAGGCAGAACGCATCTAGTTCGAATCTGGACCTACCTCAGCGCCCACCCAGCGTATCTTTACCCTCCATTGGGCAGGAAGGAAACGAGTATGCGGACATGGACTACAAGTCTGATGATCCAAATGTCGTAGACGCTGGCAACCCTAATGAGCCAAAAGAGACGAGGAATATTGGCAGCGATCTGCCTCTACACGCTCCCAGACCTTCCTTTTCGAATTCCACAGCCAAACGCAGGGTCTCCCAGGTCACTCGTACTGATTCGAATCAGGCAGCTGCAGCAGGCATTGGCAAGGCTCATAAACCTGCAGATGACAAGGATGCCCATGACCGCATTCTGAAGCCCAAAGCGAGCTTCCGAACGGTGTCGTCCGCATCGACTGAGCGTCCAGGCTCCTCAGCGGCCGAAACCGAGGATGAGCACGGTATTCCCGAGATCGGACAACGAGTGCCTATGTACCCTGATGCTGGAGACGTTCAGGCTCCGTCTCCATCGCCATTCCAGCAAAACTTTCCCGCAGGCATTGGCTTTCATAATTCTGGATCGCACAAGCCGGGAAGGCACCATCGCCGAACTCCAAGCGGTAGGGAAATCTTGCCACCTGGCAGCTACGGAATGCATGGGCACGGTGTATCATCGACCGATCAATTCGAGAAGTCCTGGTATGAAAAGCACCCTGATCTGTTAGAAAAAGAAGAACATGGACAATATGGTCCGGGAATCGGTGGAGGAAGAGGCGAATGGGCGTTGAGTAGTGACGACCTGAACAAGCTTGTTCGCGAGACTTCGAGTAAGAATCTACTAGTGCTTCAATTGAATTTTGATCGTTGTGCACGTAGCTAATCGCGGATTCTACAGAATCTGGTCCCAATACGCCAGGACTGCCCAATGAACAAGTCGGCTACATGGCTTACGAGGGAAATGGACCATCCTCCGCACCCTTGTACAAGCCTTTGCACTCAGATCATTCGCAGCCGCATGTTGAGTCCCCACTACGCAAAGCCAGCTTCCCAGTGGACGCTGAAACGGGGTACGGACTTGAGAAGAAGCAGTCGCATACATCATCTCGCTTTTCTTCGGAAAATGCGTTGGAGAGCGAAACAGAAGACGACGAGGGCGAATTGTCCTTACCAACTGCTCGAAGCGGAAAGCATTATGAAAATGGATTCGATCGACTCAGAGAAGATTTCGGCCGATATGGAGACAATTCTGAGAATGGGGGAGGTTACGATGTCCCGATTCTTGCTTCAGACGAGGTCGCCAGAACGCCCGTTACAGACCAACAGCCTGCTGTGTCTCCGTCACTATCACGAAGAGGAAGTACCTTCTATGCCGGCGTAGACTCGGATAATTCCCCGGGGGGTCATCGAAGCGGTAGCCGTTCTGGGAGTACCTCGAACAGCAGACCCACGAGTCGTCCTGGAAGCGTACATGGCATGCCAGGCTTGTCAAGGTTCTCTACTCACGACGAGGACCGCGAAAACATGCACACGCCTCTGGAAGACGTTGATGAATACGAGCCGCTGTTCCCTGACGAGGATGGGAATAAGGTGCGTAGACCACTTCCCGCAGTAGAACGCTTGAAGCTCCGCGAACAGATGAAGAGATTTCCAAGTAAAGATATCTGGGAAGACACGCCCGACAGTCTGCAGCTCCAGGCTAGTGTAGAGACTCCTGAGCCAGCCGATGAACAGCCTGATCCAATATTGAAAGCGCCGTCCGCTGTCTTCGAGACGCCCGAGCAAGAAAGCGCTCGTAAAGGTGAAGTGGGTGAAGACGAGAAAGCCAAGCTGATACCGAGAGAAGAGCGTCTTGCCAAGTCGCGTTTCACGCCTCATCTACGTGAAGAGATGAGTAGCAGGCCTGGCCTCGGGCAGAGGTTTCCAAGCCGAGATATCTGGGAAGACTCGCCCGATAGTGCTTGTCTCGAGACCACAGTAGGAGCCATGCCGAGCAATGATTCTAGAAGCCCACCAGATGAGGGTCTGGAAGCTGGTGCCGTGGTAAGAACTTCTGGAGCTCCTATTGAGGGGATAATCTCGGGAGGACAGTCTCGAGACAATGCTACTGCTGGCGCACCCGCGATGAAGCCTAGTATTCCTCCGAGACCAACCAGAAGTAAGCTCTCACCTCCAACAGACATGGGCATGCAAGCCCCACCATCTGTACCGGCTCGCCCACCAAGAAGACTATACCAAGTGCCCCCTGCCGATGCACAGGTACCAATGGCACCATCTAAGCTTTCAGCAACGTCACCAACTGAGGGAAAGCAGCCTTCCCCAACCGAAGCCAGGAAAGGTCCTCTCCTACCAGAGCGGAAACCACAGATACCAGCCCGTCCGACCAAGCCTGTTGGGAGGGAATTCTCCGAGACTATTCCACTCTCGAAGATTGCATCTGCCTCGTCTATAGGCAGTGATGGGTCACCCGAGCGAGACTTCCAGGCTCCACCCGCCCCTAAACCGAAACCTGCTGTACCAGCACGCCCTGCAGGGGGCAAGATTGCTTCCCTGAAAGCCGGATTCCTTTCGGATCTTGACTCGCGCTTGAAAATTGGTCCGCAAGCTCCCAAGCCTCAGGAGAAAGAGCCTGAGATCGAGGAGGATAAGGCACCCTTGGCGGATGCTAGGAAAGGGCGCGCGAAGGGTCCCACACGACGGAAACCTGTGGCTACTACGCCAGATACTTCAGTAGCTGGTTCTTCAACGGAACCTCAAGAGGGCAAGCCGCCTGTTCGTGATTGGTCAATCCAGGCGCCATGGATGGTCTTTGAACACGATGGAGCTCTCAAAGTTGGGCACCCAGCCCTCACAGTCGTGCCAGCAGCACTCTCGACGACACTGGAGAATGTGGACAAACCTATTGACGAGGCCGAAAACGCGCCAATATCAAAGGCGATGACCCTGGGCGATATGACCAGTATAACGCAGAACCCTATCTCGAAAGCACAGAATGATGGTACCGCGGAAGACGCCAAGGACATGCAGCAGGCCCAGCAGGCAGTGCAGGAATCGCTGACAGCTAGTAACCCACTATCGCAAGATAAGGTCGCTTCACCACCGGCAGACATTCCTAGGCCAGCAGAAGAGCTGTCAAATCCTCTCAGCAAAGAGCCATCACCTGCTTCATCGGCAGCCTCAACAGTCATCTCACCGACTACTACCAACGCGCAGAGCCAGACGGGAAACAAGGACATCACAATCAACCAAGACACCGAGGACGAAGAAAAGATGACTGCTATTGTGGGAGGGGAGGCACAGCGTGCTGAGCATGGTAATGATGCGATAGTTTAGAAAGACTAGGTGCAGCAAGGCGAGTGCAGTGGCAATAAAGGCCCTCCAAGCCGTAGTGCAGGAGTTGGATTGGAGTAACTTCTCAAAAGTTTAACATAGCTACAGCAACAGCTCATGTCCATAATCAAAATATTTTCTCCCTCTGTGATCTCTGTAAGCAATGCCATGCCATGCTCATCACTATCTCCTAGAACATGACCAAAAGAGGTTGACCATGGAAGGCATCTGATTGGCTTCACGGCAGCCGAGGCTGCGGAGATAGGAATGTACGTTCGGAGCTATTTGCTTTTCCCCAATGCTCTTTCACAACGTCAAGGTGTTACAGCAATGGCGCCCAGAGGACCTGTATTACCTCTAGCGAGAAGAGGCCTCAGCATACGCAAAGCCTCATCGCATTTGACCCGCAGAGCATATTCACATTTCCCCCCAGCGCGGCGGCGCTGCCTTCTCCAGCAACAAAACCCTAATTGCCTCCTTACCAGTTGGAGAGCTTTCTCAACCACCCAATGGAGGAGTATCGCAGATGGGAACGATTCATTTGATCCTCGGCAGCAGGATCGCGAGAGCGATGAGGTTGATGTCTGCATTGTGGGTGGGGGTATGGATGCGTTCACGCCTCTTCCCATATAGAAGCTGACCTTTCCTAAGGACCTGCTGGGCTTAGTGCAGCTATCAGACTCAAGCAAATAGCCAATGAAGCTGGAAATGAGAATTTTCGGGTCCTTTTGCTAGAAAAAGCAGGAGAATTGGGCGCCCATATTCTCTCAGGCAATGTGATCGAGCCCTCAGCCGTCAACGAGCTTCTGCCAGACTGGAAGGATCCCGAGAACCCTTCGCGGTTCGAAAATGCTACAGCTGCTACGAATGACAAGATGCGATTCCTTACGAAGAATAGCGCAATACCAATCCCTGCTCCTCCACAAATGAATAATCATGGGAATTACATCATAAGTTTGAATGAATTCTGCAAATGGTTGGGAGAAAGAGCAGAGGAGGTGGGTGTGGAGATCTATCCGGGCTTTGCGGCGAGTGAGGTGCTATACAACCCCATGGATGGATCAGTCAAAGGTGTAGCAACGAATGACCTGGGTATATCCCGCTCAAGTAAGCCCAAGTCCTCCTTCGAACGAGGGATGGAGTTTCATGCCCGAGTTACATTATTCGCGGAAGGCTGCCACGGCAGTCTCACTAAGCAGGTGATCAAGAAATTCGATCTACGAAGGGATAGTCAACCACAGACCTACGGCCTCGGCCTGAAGGAAGTCTGGGAAGTCAAGCCAGAAAATTTCAAGAAGGGCGAGGTCCTTCACACAATGGGCTATCCGTTGCCATCTTCTACCTATGGAGGCGGCTGGATGTATCACTTCGGCGATAACCTTGTTTCTTTGGGACTTGTCGTTGGTCTGGACTACCCTAATCCGTGGCTCTCGCCATACGGTGAGTTTCAGAAAATGAAACACCATCCCATTTACAAGTCGGTCATCGAAGGCGGTGAATGTATCAGCTACGGCGCCCGCGCTCTCAACGAAGGAGGTTTTCAATCGATCCCCAAATGTGCCTTCCCAGGTGGAGCTCTCGTAGGCGACACAGCAGGCTTCCTCAATGTCCCTAAAATCAAAGGCACACACACCGCCATGCGAAGTGGCATGCTCGCCGCGCAAGCCGCCTACTCCGCCTTGACTGCAAACTCGGACCAATCGACCGTCTTCCTCTTCGACTACGAGGACGCCCTACGCTCCAGCACCATCTGGAGCGAATTGAAAGCAGTCCGCAACATGCGTCCCTCATTCCACTCACCCCTGGGTCTCTACGGCGGTATCATGTACTCCGGCCTCGAAGCCTACCTCTTCCGCGGCAAAACACCTTGGACGCTCAAGCACAAAGAGCCTGGTGACCACGCAGCGACGAAGCTTGCATCTGAGTGTCCGAAGATCGAGTATCCGAAGCCAGACAACGAGATTAGTTTCGACATCTTGACAAGTGTGAGCAGGACGGGCACGAATCATGAGGAAGATCAGCCGGTGCATTTGCAGGTCGAGGATTGGGAGAAGCATAAGAATGATCAGTGGCCGAAGTATAAGGGGATCGAGAATCGGTTTTGTCCGGCTGGGGTTTATGAGTATGTGGAGGATGGGAAGGAGGAGTTCGGGGTGAGGTTCCAGATAAATGCTCAGAAGTACGTGCAGACTGTCCATCCGTTTCTGTTATTTTCCAATGGCAAAGCACGCTGACTGGGTGAAACTAGCTGCATCCACTGCAAGACCTGTGATATCAAAGCGCCTGCACAGGACATAAACTGGCAAACTCCTCAAGGCGGAGAAGGACCCAAATATGTCATGACTTAGACACACGACGTGGGTTTGGATTGGAGAATGAACTGTAAATATGTGTGCTTAAGAAAGTTGTACATGTACTATCCTACATCAGGACGATGGCATGAAGACGTAGCTGTTCGAAGCCAGAATCCCTTTGTTTCACTCTAGTTTTTGGGCGATGAATGTTATTGGGATGGTCGAAACTGTATTTCGTAAATATCATGTTGTTGGTCTGGGTTAAGAGTTCATTGACAGCACCCTCGGCACTCAAGTCCCAAGGTAGAAGGATTCATCCCCGAGTCGGCCATACCTTTGAGTCGGCCACCTTGCTATAACTCCACAACCATCCGTTCTGACATTACGATTCCTCGCACAAAATTGTACTGGTTATGTATAGCTTTAGCTTGCATACCAACCTTTTGTTCATACTAGTCTGGTGCGTAAGTTATGGATGATTTGGCTGTCTACCCCTAAGAGAACCCTAGAGCTAGACCCCGGAGTAAGACAGTAGACTTCCCCGGGTACTCAGCCCTACAGGCTGGCCGACTCAGGGGTGTGGCCGACTTAGCGATGGTGGCGACAGCACTTTTATCGTAAATTCCGCATCTATCTCCGCGCGCTGAGATACAAGATATTTCACGGCCGACTGGAACCGAAGGAAGAAGCTTTTGGTGCTACAGCAGGCATCAGCGTTGCTTCAAGCGCCGCTTTTGGTAACGGTGTTCTTGGTGGTGATTGGCTGTCGGAATCGAGCATGCAACGCCCCGCAAGCGTGGCCAAAAGGACCGGATAAATCTTGCTAAAGACGTTTGTGACCAGTTTTTGGTTGCTTTTGCACACCGCTGAGATGTGATGCTGAGCTTGATTGATGCGCTTCTTGCGCGACTTGTCTATAGATTTTATGGATCGTGGATGAATTTGCGGGTTTCGAGCCCAGCGTTGATGAGTTCATGACAAAGAAATCGATGTCATGGCAAAAGTGACCCGTTTCGCCATGCAGTCGACCCATGGAGGTGCCTTTTATTTCCAAGGCAACGCTACTGTAGCTAGTACTAGATCGCCAATATCACCCCGTCCGCTGATCTCCGTAATCTAGTACTGTTTTATAGTAGTAGGAATTAGAGACGCGAGGAGTAAATAAATAAACCAATCTACCAAGTTTAGATGAAAATAAAATATTACGGCCGTTACGTTCCTACCTTTCTATATACTTTACCGTTATACCCTTCCCTCCTTCCCTCCCTTCCTACTAACGTCGCTACTACCTACGTTACCGTCGCTATGGCCTCTTTTAAACTTGATAATATCGCTATCGCCTATATCGTTATCGCCTCCGTTGTAGATTACGCCCGGCTAGTAAAACGCGCCCGTTAGGATAAAAAATCTTTATTTATTATTCTTAACGTGCCTAACGATATCGTAGCCTAGCGATAATATTTTTTCTACTCTATTATTAAGCTTATCGAGTAAAGCCGGGCGTAGTTCCTTTTATACTAGCTATATATCGATAATATATAATACTAGTACTCGAGGAAGCCGAATTATAAAGAGTATATTTTAATAGAATATTATTAATACCTTTTTACTTTTAGCGCTACGAGGGAGAGGCGCTATAAAAGTAAGAGAATATATAATAAATAATCGCGTACTCCTAGTATTTATAAGATAAAGTTAAAATTAATTAAATATTACGACCTCTTTTACTCTAAAATACTAGAGTCTTTCTTCCGCCGCGTCGAAATAATTCTATATAAAACTCGGGGTAGTAGCGATAACGACGTTTATAAAGAGTATAACTATACTCTCGATTATTTAAATTTAGTTAAAATTAATATTATTATTATAAATACTACTATCGTTAAAGTAACTCGGGGCTATTAAATTTATATAATTAAAAATAATCTAAGAAGTATAAAGTTTATTATTAATTATTATATTTTTATAGATACTAGCGGCTCCTATATTATATTAAATTATATTTATAATACTAGTACTAGTTAGAAGAGGGTAAATCTTAATATTAGAATTCGGGGTAGTAGATTTAAATAAATATAATAATAACGAAATTATCTATATAAAAAGTAATAAACCGGTGATATTATTATTAATATTACGGCGTAGTATAAATATAATAAATTAACCTTTTTTACTATTATTTAGATAAATTTAAATAAGAATTTTACTTTACTATTTAATTATTATTTATATTAATATTTCTTAGAGCGTCTATAAATTCTTATATATCGCGGTTACTTTACTTTTATAGATTTCATTTATAAAATTAACGGTTTAGGGTAGTTTTTATTTACGGTTATAATATATAATAAAGGTAATACCTAGATCCTAAGCGCTAACTAGTAAGAATATAATATTAACGAAATAAGATATATAAGAATTATAGTATTAACGAAATAAAATAGTAATTAAGATTTAGTTTTAGTATATTATATATCCCTTCTTCTATCTAGTGGTATAAATAAATTATTATCTTATATTAAAATACTAACTCTTATATTAAAATATTAGTAATTATAATAATTATCTTTATAAATAAAGACTTTACGTCCTCGAGGCCTCGAAATAAAAGTATAAACGAGAATAAATATTATAATTATTAATATAATTTATTTTTTATTACCTTAACTCAGAATTATTATAAATATATTATATTAATAAAAAGACGATAATATTTTTACCTAAAGTCGTCGAGACGGAGATTAATCGTTAGGTTATAAATATTAAATAGAAGAGTATCTATAATCTTTAATATATTTATTATAGTACCTAACTAGGGTTTTTATTTATTAGTAATTAAAACGTCGATAATAAGATATTCGTTATAACCGATAATAATTATAGTAGTTTACGCGGCCTTATTATCGTTAATAATTTCGATAACGGCGCGATCGTTATAATCTAAAGTAGTCTACGCGGTTATATCGAATTAATTATATAATTTATCGCTCTCTTTAATAAATTTACCGCCTAGTATAATATCGGTAGTTATTTATTATTTAAATTTCTCTCGATTATATACTCGTTCTAAAGCCGGATATCTTTTAATTAATAAATTTATATTTACGTTAATATTAACTAAAAGATTATTAACGAAGTCTTTAATACCGTTAATACTTTTAATTCTTTAAATTAATTTTACCTACTTATTTCTAATTAATTATTCTTTAAATATTTCGATTTCTATAGAATCGAAAAAACCTTATAATAAATAATCGACCCTATATTAATTTAAGAGGCGGGTATAATATTAAATAAAAATAATATAAAAGACTTCTAGGACTAATAAAATATAGATTATTTTATTATTAACTTTAATAATAAGGCCTTTTAAAAAATCTATATAATTATATAAAATAGTATTATTATTTTCTAGGAGGTTATTTCTAGTTATTAACGCGTTTATACGGGTTTCGGATTTAGTAAATACCTCTTTAACGATCTCGACTAAGGATTCCGCTTTAATATTATTATTTAAATTCTTTAATAATATAAAAATATCTTTAATCTCCCCTTTTATTTTTAACGACTTAGTTTATTTATTAGATTTTATTTTCTTAGAGCGCTTTATTCCTAAACCGGTTACGTTCGCTCCCGTAGTTTTAAGTAAAAAAACTTATTTTATTTTACCTTTTTTATTTATAGTAGGGCTAGTACGCCTATAAATTTATAATAATATAAAATTATTCTTCGTTAAAGGCGGCGCGGTCGTTAATATAACTAGCTTAGATTTACTAGTTATAATAGAAATATCCGTTATTATTTATATTAAAGGGGCTTTTTTCGTATTTAAATTAACTAATATTTTATCCCGTTTAAGTTTTATAATTACGCGCTTTACTCTTTTTTTCTTAAAGCTTTTAAATACGGTAGAAGAAGAAATAACTCGTTAAGAAATCTCGGTTATAAGGAAAAACGAAGTCTAAAATATAATTTAAGGTATAGTTAAGAAATCTTTATTACCGATTTTTATTTATTATTCCGTAGTTATAAATATTATACTTTTCTTATTTACCCGTTTCTTCGCGGGCGTAAATAAGATAATTATAATCTTTTACTTTAAAGAATTTACGATTTTAATTTCGGCGGCGACTTTTATTTTAAATATCTCCCTAATTTTATTTAACTCTTCTAGTTATATAATTAGGTCGTCGGATATTTATATAATTTTAATATACTTCTTTTAACGTTCCTACACCTCGATATTAAATAATTTTATATTAATTAATTAAAAATCGTTATTATCGATTATAAGGGAGATTATTTTTAAAATCGACTTCTTCGGTAAAAATAACTTCGTTATCGATTTCTTTAAAGATTTCTTCGAAACCGAAAGCTCTTTTTTTAGTTCGGACTCGCTCTCGTTATTTTTATTATCTTTATTAAATTTCCTAGATATTAACTTCTCCTATATTAAGAGTTTCTTTAAAATCGTAATCTTCGTTATTTTCGGGCCCTTTTTATATAACTTTTTTAACGATATTAAGAGTTTTTTTACTCTCGTTATCTTATCCGCCGAGAGATAATTATATTTTTCTACGAAGATATATCGGTTATATTTCCCCCCTTTTATTAAAACTAATTAATTTAATTTCTATAATAAATTCCCTTTATCCCCGTATAATTATATATAATTAAAAATAATCGCGTATTTTATACTACCGTCCCTTATTAATTATATCGTAATTAATTAATTATTATTTATTTATTTAGGTTATAGGCTATTTTTTAAATTAAATACTTTTAACTAGTTCTTAAATCGCGTATTTAAAGAAATCTTATTATATTAAATAATTAACTCGGTTTATAATAAAGAAAGATTTCTACCCGTTAATAACTAAATATCTTTATCTTCCGTTATATTATATACGGGTTTATTATATAGTAAATCCTTAACCTCTTCGTTATCGACTCGACCGTTAACTTCGGTTTTAATAACTTACTCGTCGTCGACTTTATCGCTTTATTTAGAAATAAAAGCGCCGGACTTTTTATTATCGTTCTTATTCGTTATTTTAATTATTTTAATTTTAATTATTTTCGCTACCTTCTTTACCTTTATTTTATTACTTTTTAAAATTACTTTAATCGGTATTTTCGAAGCCTTTCCCGAACGTAATTTAATTATATTATAATTAAAGATTTATTAAAACGAAGATATCGTATTATACCCGATCGGGGCGAGCGATATAAATAAATTAATAATATTTAAATTAAAAGAGGAAAGATATATTAATATTATTTAACGCCTAAGATACTATAGCTAAATATTATAATAACGGTAATATTTATTAATTCGAGCGAGGAAAACGATTTATTAATATTTAAATTAACTAGAAATACTATATTAATATAGCGGGGCTATTAAGAAATTCGTTATTATTAAATAATAAAGTTATCGTCGCGTAAAGAAACGAAAATAAAACTAAGATTAATAAATAAATAAAATAATACCGTTCTTTAAACTATTTATATAGTTTATAACGACTTTTTATTATAATTATTAATTACGCCTTCTACGTTTTTAAGATTTTATTTATTATATTATATATTCTAATAAGGCCCCCAGCCCTTTTATTTAACTAGGTATTATATTATTAATCTTTTCTCTTATCCTAAAAACTTTCTTATTCTTTTATTTAAAATATATTTTATTTTAAAATAATTATTTATATCTTTATTATTATTATCGAGAATAATAGCCTACTCGACCTCTCGAGGATAATTATATAAATCCTCTTTTAACGGAGTAAGTTTTAAAACGACGACTAAAATAACGGGGTAAACGTTTATTATCGGCGGTAACTTTAATTTATAAATTAAATTATTAATTCGTTTTAAAATTTTAAACGGGTTAGCTTTTTAGTTTAAAAATTTATAATTCTCTAAACCTAAGATCTTATAATTTTTATATAATTTTAAAAAAATTATATCCCCTTTTTATATTATTAAAGGTATATATTTATTATTATACCGAAATTTAATATTAATCGCCGCGAATAAAATCGCGTTAACGGTTTCTTTCCGGTTAATTATTTTAATATTAATAAAATTTATCCTTTTTATTATATCTTAAACTAAAATTCTATTATTAAACTTTATACCGTAGATAATTTTATTCGGTAAAAGCGTCGTCGTTAAATTTAAAGAATTATTTATAATAAATTATAAAGTAATTATAAATTTATTTTATAAATTATTAGGGTAGTATATTAAATAAAATCGTAGTATTATTTTTATAATTTAATTTATTCGTTCCGACTAGTCGTTAAATTAAGGGTAATAAATAATAAAGATTATTAATTTAGTTTTTAATATTTTAAAAATTACTTTCTATAAATTTAAAAGAAACTTAAGGTCTTTATTAAAAATAATCGCCTTTAAAATTCCTTAGTTAGTAAAGGCGAGAAATAGCGCGTTTATTTATTCTTCGATATTAAATATATCTTTCCTTAAGGCCGTAGTAACTACTTTCGAGAATTTATAAATAATAATTATTAAATAATTATATTTATTTATAAATATAGGGAGCGCTATAATAAAATCGATAATAATATAATAATAGATTTTTAACTCTATTAGGATTAGTTTTAAAATACTATATAATATATATCTTTTTATTTAATTAAGTTAATATTAAGAGTAATATAAAATATAGTATTTAAATCTTCGAGTTAAATATTATATATAATAATTATCGGCGATATTTTTATATATTTTATAAAATCCTATATAATTTCGCTTATTATATATAAGTTCGAAAATATTTTATTTTATTAATTTTAGGATATATAAGCGTTCCTTATTAATATAATCGTCTTTATATTATATTAATAAATCTCTAAAAAGGAAAGGAATATTAATATTAATTATATCGATATTATTTATAAACTTTAGGGTTTTCTTTTTAAATTTATTCTTTTTATTTATAAAGAAAGTTATTACCCTTAATTATTTTTTATTTTTAAAATACGTCTTTTATAATTTAAGGTAGTATTTAGAAGATATTTTAACTAAAGTAAAATAAAAAGCGAAGACGTTATTTAAAATACCGGGACCTTTAATATCGAGATATTCTTTTTTACCGAAAAGACGAGATAAAGTATTTAATATAATATTTTACTTTCTAAGATATTAACGAATATCGAGATCGTATTATAATATATATTAGGAAGTTTATATTAACCGTAGATTTATCCTATTAAAAGAGGACGATAATAATATTATTTATCGGGTAATATTAATAGTTACCGAGTAATTAATAAAGATAATAACTTTCTTTATCGGGATTTATATAAATAGGTACGTAATCTTTTTTAATATCTAAATTAAACCTATTACTTTTAATTCCGTAGATTAATAACGCGACTCCGTAGGATTAAATAGTTTAAATAGGAATAGAATTAATTATATATTAATACGGGGGAAATTATTACTTTAAAGATCTCCTTTAATATAATATATTATAATATTAATTCCGTACGACTTTAATATATTTATATTAATATATAATTAACGAGTTAAATCCCGATAATATAAATAAGTTTTAAAAGTAAATACTTTTTAAAGTAATTTAAAAAAAGTTAATTCCTCTTTTGTAAATATAAAGTAAGTTTTTCTAAAATAAATCTTTTATATATTCCCGCCTTAAGACGGCGAGCCCTTTAAAAATTAAATTTTTCGGTATTAAAATAGTTTAATAATCTAGGCGAAGTATTTAATATTATTTTATAATTAATTTATTATTCCGATATATATTTCTAAAGCCTATAGCGTATCTAGGAAACGAAGTTCCTTAATTATTATAATTCTTTTTTTAATAATAATTAAATTAAATTTATTTATTTTTTAATTTAAAAGTGTAATCGAGGGGTAAATTAAAAAGGATTTTTTAAATTTAAATAAGATCTTAAGGCCTACGAATAAAGCGAAAATAATTATAAGATATTCGATATACTCGGAATAAAACCGTAAGAAAATTATAATATTATCGACGTAGTATCTCGCGAATATTTTATACGGGCGAAGAAAAGTATTTATTTTATATTAAATATACGGAATTAAACCTTTCTATCCTATTACTACGATATTATAGTACTCCGAATTACGGTAAGAAATTATTATAAATTTATAATAATTATCTCTCTTAACTAAGAATAGATAGAATTATCTATTATAATTAATAATATTTATATAAGTATATTTTTATACTAACGAAATAATATCGCTTTAAAGCGGAAGAGGGTAGTTATTAAAAATAATAATTTTATTTAGATTACGAATATCGATTATGATTTTACCCTTCTATATCGGTATTTTCTCAGGGCCTTTATATACCGTCCGTTATATAACGAAGATAAGGAAAGCGAATAGGGAAGGCTCGGTAAACTATAATATTTTCTTATATTAATATATTTTATCGAATTTCTCGTTTATTAAAGTTTTTATATCGGGGTTTAATAAATAGACCTTATAATTAAATTTCGTATTAAATAATTATTAGTTTATAATAAACGGAATCGATAATTACTCGGATTTAGGTAGGTCGATTATATCTTTTATATCTTTTTAAATACGAGGGTATTATTTTATAATCTCTTTAATTATAATAATATCGGAGTCGTTATTATAAATCGTAATTTTATTCGGTAGTTTCGTTTTTATAAAAGGATCGACCTTAAATTTTAAAATTAACCTCGGATTATAAAGGTTAGTAAGGCGTAATATAATTATATTATCTTTATAAATTTTCACCGTAAAGGAATAATTATTTAAATTAATAAAATATACTTCTTCTACCTTATATTCTATAATTAATCTTATTCGTTAATAACGAGGAATAATAAAAAGTATATTCCTCTCGTTACGAATATTAATAAAATTAATTATTAAGTTTATAAAATAAATATAGACTCCTTTTATTTATAACTCGAATAAGAAATCTCGATCTAGTAATTTTAATTTCCCTTTTAATAAGATTACTACCGTTAATATAATTCGTATTAGAATTATTTAACGGCGCTTTAATTATATAATATATCGGATCTTTATATTATCCCTAATTATAAATTAAATAAAGATCGTAATATTTTCGTAGTTATTTAAAATTATTTAATTATTAAAGAGGTCGATAACGGTCTTCTCTTAACTTAAGATATTTATACCGATAAATATATTAACTTTAAGGTTATCGATAATATAAAAGTCCTTAATAATTTTAATTATTACTTTTATATTATTCTTCGTTCTTCCGTTTATATAGAATATAATTAAAATT
>JAABUS010001567.1_pt1 | contig 48760 bp, 48 predicted proteins | sample 5560161 | NCBI WGS metagenome assembly JAABUS01 (sample SAMN10711885, study PRJNA513376) | rock metagenome | isolation source: Antarctica rocks | place: Antarctica: Victoria Land, Trio Nunatak nord | collected 2016-01-04 | reverse complement strand
CCCTATAAAATTTAGTGTTTGCACCAATTTAAATCAATCTGGAACTATTGCCTGTCATTTTTAAGGCGATAAAAGAAGCATAGAAAGTAGATTGAACAAATTTTAAACAGGCTCTTAGAAGCTGTTTAAATTTATATCGGAAAAATTCATTTGCTTCTTTTAGCCCTATAAATTTTGTATTTGAATTTTATACCGATAAAAGAAGCATAAGGAATAGATTATATAAAATTTGTAATGGCTCTTAATAACTACAAAAGGCACAGCCAGCCAAACTAAATTTGTTTAATTGGTTGATGCTTCTTTTATCACCTAAATTATGTCTTTTAACTTAAAGCAAACTCTAATCATTAGTTTTATATCATGAGTAACGCTTTAACCCTAAACCAGGAAATACAACAATTTGCAAATCTCGAATTGCTGGCCAAACAAGTGGTAGAAGGCTTTATCACCGGTTTGCATCAAAGCCCGTTTCATGGTTTTTCGGTGGAATTTGCCCAGCATCGGGCTTATAACAGCGGTGAATCTGTGCGAAATGTGGACTGGAAACTGATGGCCAGAACGGACAAATTGTTCGTCAAGCAGTTTGAAGAAGAAACCAATTTGCGTTGTTTTTTGGTGCTGGATACTTCCTCTTCGATGAATTTTCCGGAAAAAGGTTTGAGCAAATTGGAATTTGCCGTTTATTCGGCGGCTTCATTGATGTATCTTTTTAAAAAGCAGCGTGATGCTTTTGGGCTTTGTCTTTTCTCTGATGAGGTGGATTTTATCAGTCCTGCAAAATCAACTTCAGCACATCTTTTTTACCTTTTTGCACAGCTGGAAAAGATTTTGCAGGATAAAAGAAGCAGGCAATCAACCAGCATTTCGCAGGTTTTGCATCAGCTGGCCGGACAAGTGCATAAGCGTTCGCTCATCATTATTTTGAGCGATATGCTGGAAAATGCGATGGACGAGCAGAAATCTACTGATCTGTTTGCGGCTTTAAAGCATTTAAAACATAGCAAACATGAAGTTGTAATTTTTAATATTTCCGACCATCAGAAAGAACTGGATTTTGATTTTGAAAACCGTCCGTATCATTTTGTCGATTTAGAAAACGGAACGGAAATGAAGGTCCATCCCAACGAAATCCGTGAAAGTTATCGCTCAGCCTTGAATAATTATCGCCACAATCTCGAATTAAAATGTGCTCAATACCATATTGATTTGGTGGATGCAGATTTACATCGGGGTTATGATCAGGTTTTAAAAGCTTATCTGATCAAAAGAAATAAAATGGCCTGATACTGTTTTTACCGGCATAAAAACAGTATGGCAAAGCCGCATTGTCATTCCGACCGAAGGGAGAAATCTTCTTTCATTAAGATGAGTAGCTACTTGGATGAAGATTTCTCCCTTCGGTCGAAATGACAAGAGTTTAAAATAACATGTCTATTTTTAAGAACAGAAACTGACCGCTTCTAAAATCACGGCACAAGCTTTTTTGATTTCCTCGTGAGTGATAATTAGCGGCGGCGCAACCCTTAGAGTAGTTTCACAATGCAGAAACCAATCTACAATTACACCATTTTCCACACAGCGTTTGCTTACGCTTTCTACCTGATTAAAATTGCTTAACTGAATCCCCAGCATCAAGCCTTTGCCACGCACTTCTTTTATCTTCGGATGAACCAGCAGTTCTTTGAACAGGTTTTCTTTTTGCGGGACATCTTTGATCAGTTCTTCCTTCAAAATTACTTTTAAGGAAGCCAAACCGGCCGCACAGCAAACCGGATGGCCACCAAATGTGGTGATATGGCCTAAAATCGGATTTTCCTTAAGTGCATCCATAATATGTTTCGGAGCGATAAAAGCACCCAAAGGCATTCCACCGCCAAACGCTTTGGCCGTGAGTAAAATATCCGGCACAATACCATAATGTTCAAAAGCAAAAAGTTTTCCGGTCCGGCCCAGACCGCTTTGTATCTCATCCAAAATCAGCAACGTGCCGGTTTGAGAACATTTATGCCGTAAAAGAAGCATGTACTCCAAATCAGGAACACGAATCCCAGCTTCACCCTGAATTGTTTCTATAATTACGGCTGCCGTTTCGGTTGTAATCTGTTCTAAATCATGGAGTTGGTTAAAATTAATAAACCTGATTCCAGGCAGCAAGGGCCGGTAAGCCTGTTTGTATTCTTCGTTTCCAATCAAACTCAAAGCACCTTGCGTACTACCGTGATAGCTGTTTTTACAAGCTATTATTTCTGCTCGACCAGTAAATCTTTTGGCTAATTTCATCGCACCTTCTGTAGCTTCTGTGCCGGAATTGGTGAAGTAAACAGAATTTAAACTTTCGGGCAGGAGGGAAGTGATTGTTTGAGCAAGTTTAACTTGCGGCGTTTGCACAAATTCACCATAAACGCTTAGGTGCATATACAAATCAACCTGATCTTTGATCGCCTGCACAATTTCCGGATGGCCGTGGCCCGTATTGCTTACTGCAAAGCCCGAAACCAAATCCATATATGCTTTCCCATCGTTATCGTAAAGGTATAATCCTTTGGCAAATTCAATCTCTAATAATCGCGGAGAACCCGACGTTTGGGCAACATTCAGCAAAAAAAGCTGTCGGTTTGTAAGCATGTGCAAAAATACAAAAGGCTCTCAACATTTGTTAAAAGCCTTTTAAAAAGAAGTATTGCTTAAGTATTTATCTAATCATTCTCGCGTTTGTTTTTTAAACGTTTGATCATTTCTTCATTAAACTGTCTTTCGCTTTTCCAAAAACCCATTACTTTTTCGGCGGGCAAAATCTTGGAAAACTCATCATTATAATGCTTTTTGATATTCAGGATTTTAGAGTCGTACTCAAAATTATCATTCACCACGTCTTGTGCATTATTTTTTGAGTTAAGCATATTTTGCCTTTTCTGGTGCAGCACAACATTCATTTCTTGCCGATATTGATTATAAACCGGCCAAAATTTACCAGCTTCATCTGTAGTCAAGTGCATTTTGTCAGACAAAAAATCAGATTTTATAGTTTCAATCTTGTGCATCCCAGCAGAATTATCCATACTACTATTGCTGAAATTACTCCTGCTATCTATATTAGAACGCGGAACCCTGAAATTTTGAGCCAAAATCCTTTCTGCTTTTCCAAGAAAAGCAATCAGGACAAGGCCGATAAAAAATCTTTTAATTATCATAATTTTTACTGAATTGATACTGCAACAATTAGTCTTTGATTAAAATGTTGCTATCTGTACCCGGTTTATTTTTTTCTGAACCTGAACCATCATCCGCAGCACTGGTTTCTAAAATTAGATGGTTATCATAAGAATCAGCATGAATATCTAAATAATTTTCGATATCCGCATCGGGCAAATTAGAAAGCTGTGTTTGCACATTGTGTGCTGACTGATATTGTTTTACAAAAACTCCGGTAGTTACAGCAACGGCAATACAAGCTGCGGTGGCATATTTCCAGGCTGTTCTGGTAAACAGGCTGCGGACTTTACCAGTTTGCTGTACTGTTTTTATACCTGTTTTTTGGTTGATGCGATCTGTCAGTTCTTCGAAATAATTTTCCGGTACTGTAAAACCGCTGCCTTTTTCCGCAAATTCATTGATTTTGACCCTTGCAGCAATAATATTCTGTTGCTCTTCAAAAAATTCGTTCGATTTTGTTAAAGGTTCTTGCTGAGCACGCATTTCTTCCAGTTTCACAACCGAAAGGATCTGATGCTGCATATTTTCAAAATAATTTTCCGGCACGTTGAAACCGGCAGTAGGGATTTTTTGCTTTAATTCTTCTGCAAAAACAACCGAACATAAGCGTTTTTGCTGGTCTTCAAAATAAAGATCAGGAACCCGGAAAGGGTTTTCTTTGTTTTGATTGCTCAAAACAGGATACTCATTTTTCCAGTCTGTATGTTCTGTATTCTCACTCATGACGAAAAGATAGAATCAATTTTTTGCAAAAGGTTTAAAATTTATTTCCATTAATCTTCTGCCAGCAGGTAAGCTTCGATTTTTTTCACAGCTAAATGAAAAGACGATTTCAGCGCGCCGACGCTGGTTCCCAGCACGTCAGACATTTCTTCGTATTTCATCTCATCAAAATATTTTAAGTTGAAAACCAGCCGTTGCTTTTCTGGCAGCGTCAAAATTGCTTTCTGTAGTTTCCGCTGTGCCTTATCACCATCAAAGTAAGCAGATTCCGTCAGCGATTCCGACAATTCATAAGCAACATCATCAAAAGAAACATTGTTTTTGAGCTTCTTCCGGTTCAAAAAAGTGATGCATTCATTCGTGGCAATCCGGTACATCCAGGTATAAAGCTGAGCATCGTTGCGGAAACCCAGCAGGTTTTTCCAAACTTTCACAAAAACTTCCTGCACCAGATCATCCGCATCATCATGGTTAATTACCATCCGCCTGATGTGCCAGTATATTTTTTGCTGATACTTTTTAAGTAACAGGTTAAAAGCCTCGTTCCGGGTTTTTTCATCCTGAAACTTGCTTAGTATTTCTTGATCTTCAACCTGTGTAGACATGTAGAATTAAAATATAGATGATCGGATTATTCACACAAACTTAAATCTTTTTACGGTTTTTATCTTGTTTTGGATGATAAACCAACCGGGTTTTATGCCGATAAAAACAGTATGTCTGCTCAAATCAACATAATTTTTTTGAATTAATTAGATTCAGGCCAGCAAATCCAAAACCTGCTGAGATGGATTTTTGGTATCCACCTTTTCAATAATTTTCAGGATGATGCTGTTTTTATCGATCAAAAATGTGGTTCGCGCCGTGCCCATATATACTTTGCCGTACATATTTTTCTCCACCCAAACACCATAACGCTCGGAAATAGATTTATCTGTGTCGGCAATCAGCGGGAAGGGGAGCTGATATTTGGCTTCAAATTTTTTGTGCGATTTTTCATCGTCCGTGCTGACGCCAACCACATTATATCCTTGCTGCAAAAGCGATTGGTAATTATCCCGAAAACTGCAAGCTTCGGCGGTGCAGCCCGGCGTGTCATCTTTTGGGTAGAAATACAGGATCAGCGTTTTATCCAAAAAATCGCTGAGTGAAACCATGTTTCCGTTCTGGTCTTTTCCGCTGAAGCCCGGAGCTTTATCGCCTTCTTTTAAAACTGTATTTTTCATATTTGATAATTTTTGATGCTTCTTTTATCGGTAGAAATTTAGAATTAATTTTTTGATATTATCTTTCTGATCGGTAACCACTACTTCCAGCTGATGTTTGCCAGCCATGCAATGTTCATCAAAAAAATACCGGAACAGCTTGCTTTTGTAATCCTGTTCCAGCAAAACCCAAGTACCATCTATATAAGCTTTGTAAGATTTAATGCCCGATAAATTATCACCAATGCGGAACGCCATGTGATTTGCCGCAGCCATATTTTTTCCTTCGGAGATATTAACCGGCGTAATTACCGGTGCAATGGTATCCACTGCAATATAATAATCACCAAAACTTTTAATCTTCGTTTTAACATAACCATCCTTAAAAAAACCGCCCTGTGCAGCATGTCCGGTGTTTACGATGATGGCTTTATCCGCATAATTGCCCAGTGGAACGTCCGGTTTGATCCATAAATCCACCTCGTCATGCAGCGGTGTAAAATGGTTATGGATGTGATGAACTACCGAATAACCGCCCACTTTCCGTGGCAAAGTGCTGTACATAAAATCCAGGTTATCGTACAAAACGCCTTCCGGGAAAATCACTTTAACCTGTTCTGTTGCAAAGGTATTTTGCTGATTGAATTTGAAAAATGTACCCGCCGGAACAGGCACTTCTGTAGCTGACGGCGGCGTGGATTTTACCTGAAATTTTAAGGTAGAAGTATTCCCGGCCACATCTTTGATTACATATTCCATCTCGTGCAGCGCATCATCATTAAAGCTGATTATGCCGCGGTTCTGCGTGCCGGTGTATAAGCCAATCTGGTTGCCCGGATCTACAAAACTTTTTTGAATAAATCGACCCGAATTTAGAAAAGCCGGATAATCCAAATGCGAATTGATAGCGTGGGTTTGATCAAAAGCAAACCGATCAATCGTAAACATATAAACCGTTTTTCCATCTGCATTGAGCTGAATGGAATAGATGCCATTGCGATTAAACGATGTGCTGTTCATATCATTTGTTGTAATGCCAAATGCTGATTCCCCGCTTAAACGGATAGGTAATGCTTCTTTTAGCCTATAATTTCCTGCACTGCCAATCACCGGAATTAGCTGCCTGGCAGTATTTTCATTAAAAGGTTTTCCGTTGAGGCGATAGGCATAAACCGCAGTGATGGCGGGCGGAACACGATCAGCAATGGTTAGGCCGAATAACTGCGGATTAATGGTTTGCTCGGTTTGCGTATCACGGATTTCAAAATGCACATGCGGCCCGGCAGAAGCGCCCGCATTGCCCGACCAGGCAAAAACATCACCTTTTTGCAGCCGTGCCTGCTCAGGTTGCAACTGAATATCGGCTTCGTAAGTTTGGTTTTTGTACTGATAATCTTTAATAATCTTGGCCAATTCCGGTGATACGCGTTCTAAATGGCCATAAACTGAAGTATAACCGTTGGGATGGCTGATGTAAACCGCCAGGCCAAAACCGCCATATTGCACGCGCAGCCGTGAGACAAAACCTGCTGCCACGGCATGGACTGGGTAGCCACTGCGCTGATTGGTTTTAAAATCCAACCCGGAATGGAAATGGTTTGGCCGCAATTCGCCAAAAGTTCCGGCGGTTGTAGGCGGCAAATCCAGCGGATAACGAAAATAATCCTGCGGATAGCGGTAAATACTTTGCGGTAAAGTGGTGCTTTGGGTAAGGATTTGGGCTTGAACAGTATGAAAAAGACCTGATAAAAACAGTATCGGGAAGAACTTTCGCAGCATCTTATCGTACCAAAAAATCAAGCATTTTTTCATTCTCCAAATAACCTTCCAAATGGTCACCTGCTTCTACGCGCGCCACACCTGCCGGGGTTCCGGTAAAAATCAGATCTCCTTTTTTTAGCGTGATATACCTGGAAATAAAAACGATAATCTGTTCAAAAGAAAACAAAAGGTCTTTGGTGTTGCCAGTTTGCCGCGTTTCCTGGTTCACATCCAAACGAAAATTAAGCTGATATATATCCGGAAATTGTGTTTTCGGAACAAAATTGCTTATCGGGGCAGAATTGTCAAAGCTTTTGGCCAGTTCCCAGGGCAAGCCTTTTTCTTTGTGTTTTTGCTGAATGTCCCGCGCGGTAAAATCGATGCCCAAACCAATTTCTTCATAATACGTGGACGCAAATTTTTCTGCAATATTTTTACCTTCTTTGGCAACTTTCAGTACAATTTCTATTTCGTGGTGGATATCTTCCGAAAAATCCGGGTGGTAAAAAGGCTTGTTATCTTTTAAAAGGGCCGTATCAGGTTTCATAAAAATAACCGGCGCAGCAGGGACCGGGTTATTTAATTCTTTGGCATGTTCGGCATAATTTCGGCCAATGGCAATGATCTTCATTTGCTTTTATTTTCTGCCAAAACTAAAAAATAAAATAAGCTGTACTTAAAAAAAGGCAGCCCGGGCAAATAAAATAGCTGTTACAGTATAGAAATGCGTTTGATAAAAGGCTCTGTGCCTACAATAATACGCACAAAATAAAATCCCGGAGAGATCCTGTTACTCAGTTGAAACGTGTTTTTCTGTTCGCCGGCTTCCACCCGTTGAGACATAAGTGTGAGTACGTCATTACCCAAAACATCCATTATTTTGATAGAAACATTGGTGTTTCTTTTCACATTATAAGTCATGTTGATCTTATCGGTGATTGGATTCGGATAGATCATCACATCACTAAGCAGTTTTTCATTATCCGGCCTTGTGGTTGTTTGTTTAGGCGTAACCGTCTGACTCTGAATAGGTTTCATTGGCAAAAGATTAACTTTAAAACCATTTTTCAGATAAGAAATACGGTCTGTTTTGGTTTGAAACTTAGCAGGCAGGCTATCAAAATTTATTTTTGCAGAAACATCTGTACTCAAAACAAAACTCATCATTATCATCGCTGATAGCATTACAAGTAGTACAGATGCAGAAGAGTAAATTTGTTTCATGTATAGATTCCGGTCAAAAGTATTAATTTCCTTAGCCAAAAAAATAATGTATGCTAAAAACAGTATTCATTTAACAATATTTAACATCTTAAAAACTCTAAATTCGTGCCATATTTATTAACACCGTTCATTGCTACGTGAGTTATTAAATGTAACAAATTTTTCGTAAACCATTACAATATTTAAACGTGAACCATAAAGATCTACACAAGTTTTCTGCCGCGGGGTTTCTAATCAGCCTTGGTATAATTTATGGTGATATTGGTACATCGCCGTTGTACGTTTTTACAGCAATTGTAAACAGGCAACCAATTTCCAATATTCTGATTTTGGGAGGTATGTCCTGCGTTTTCTGGACTTTAACACTTCAGACTACCATAAAATATGTAGTGATCACGCTCCAAGCCGATAATAAGGGCGAAGGCGGTATTTTTTCACTGTTTTCGCTGGTTCGAAAAAAAGCCAGATGGCTGGTTATTCCTGCTGTTATCGGCGGTTGTGCTTTGTTGGCTGACGGGATTATTACACCGCCAATTACCATTTCTTCTGCCATACAAGGTTTGGATATTTTGTATAAAGGGCTGCCCACTATTTACATTGTAGTAGCCATTATATTTGGTTTATTTTTAATACAGCAATACGGCACTTCTTTGGTAGGGAAAGCTTTTGGGCCGATTATGCTCATCTGGTTTACCATGATGGGCGTACTTGGCCTATCCTATATTATCCAAATGCCCGGTATTTTTAAGGCAATAAATCCATATTATGCTTACCAGTTGCTGGCACATGACCCTAATGCTTTTATTATTTTAGGAGCGGTATTTTTATGTACAACCGGGGCGGAAGCTTTATATTCCGATTTAGGACATTGCGGCCGGGACAATATTCGCGTAAGTTGGGTTTATGTTAAAACCTGCCTCATCCTCAATTATTTAGGCCAGTCTGTTTGGCTATTGCAGCACCAGGGGTTAACGTTGGATGGCCGAAATCCGTTCTACGAAGTCATGCCCGCCTGGTTCCTGATTTTTGGTATCGGGATCGCTACAATGGCTGCTGTAATCGCCAGTCAGGCATTGATTTCGGGTTCTTTTACTTTGATTTCCGAAGCGGTAAGATTGAACCTTTGGCCGAAAGTAAGGATCAATTATCCGAGTATGCAAAAAGGCCAATTGTACGTTCCCAGCGTAAACTGGTTGCTTTGCGGCGGTTGCCTTGCAGTTGTCGCTATTTTCCGGAGATCGGAAAGGATGGAATCGGCTTATGGTTTGAGCATCACGATTGCCATGCTGATGACAACAATTTTAGTTTCAGTTTACCTTAGCCGAAAAAAATATCCTACTTATCTGGTGTACACTTTCCTGGTGGTTTATGTGTTGATTGAAGGTAGTTTCCTGGCCAGTAATTTAGTTAAATTTGTTCACGGCGGTTGGTTTGCTGTGCTGATCGGTTGTATTTTGTTTTCGGTGATGTGGACCTGGCATTCGGCACGGAAAATCAGGAACCGCTATATTAAATTTATCGAATTAAGTGATTATTACGAAATCATCAAGCAATTAAGCGATGATGAATCAGTGCCGAAGTTTGCCTCGCAATTGGTGTATCTCACCAGCGCCAATTTCAGTTCGGAAATAGAATCCAAAATCATTTATTCTATCCTGCAAAAACAACCGAAACGCGCTGATATTTATTGGTTGGTGCACGTAGATGTGATGGACGAGCCGTATATGAGCGACTATAAAGTAGATTTTTTGGTGCCGAACAAGCTGATCCGGATTGATTTTAAACTGGGTTTCCGGGTAGAGCAGCGCATCAATTTGCTTTTCCGTAAAGTGGTGGAAGATTTGGTGAAGAATGGCGAAGTAAACATCACCAGTAAATATACCTCGCTCAATAAATATAAAATTGTGGGCGATTTTAGGTTCATTGTCCTTGAAAAAGTGTTGTCCAGTTCACATAATCTATCTTTCAGCGAATACTTTTTTATGGAATATTATTTCTTGTTGAAAGCAGTAGGACTTTCAGAAGAACGTGGTTTCGGTCTCGATCTGAGTTTCGTAACGGTAGAACAAGTTCCGCTTATGCTGGCCGATCCGGAAGTGGTAAACATCCATCGTGTCCAAACGCATTAAAAGTTTGTGTGCCATTCAAATGCTTCTTTTATCACCCCAAATTTAGGGTGATAAAAGAAGCATTATTATTTATACCGCGTTGTTCAATTTGCTGTTCCGGTAGCCGTAAGTAAAATAAATAACCAAACCAATCACCAGCCAGATTAAAAACCGCAGCCAGTTGGTGTAGCCCAGTTCCGTCATCAGATAAAAACAACTTAACAAACCTAAAACCGGTATCAGCGACAGGTTTTTAACGAAAGCCAGCACCGTAACCACTGCCGAAAGCCCGATGAACAGGAAATAAGGGAGTTTATCATGATCGCCGGTGTAATGAAAAAGTGCCAGAAAAGGTTTCCGGAACACGATCAATCCAACCAAAAACAAAGTTGGTACAATAAATTTTGAGTTGATGTAGGGGATTTTGAATTTTTTGCTTGCGCCTTCGGCCTGAATTTCTTCATCTTTTGGCAGTAACAGAACGCCGCCGCAAACCAGCACAAAGGCAAATAAAGTACCGATACTGGTCAAATCTGTTACTTCCGTCAGGTTTAAAAACAAAGCCGGAATTGCTACGACAAAACCAGTAACAATCGTTGCAAAAGAAGGCGTATGATATTTGGGGTGAATGCGGGAGAAAGCTTTTGGCAGCAAACCATCGCGGCTCATACTCATCCAAATGCGCGGCTGGCCCATCTGAAAAATCAGTAAAACGCTGGCTGTAGCGATTACGGCACTGATGGAAATAACGTAACTAATGTTTTTTAAGCCAATCCGGGCGAAAACAAAAGCCAGCGGATCTTCAACCTGCAACTCTTTATAATTAACCATTCCGGTTAAAACCAGGGCGATCAAAATGTACAAAACCGTGCAGATGATAAGCGAATAGATCATACCTCGCGGCAGGTCCCGCTGCGGGTTTTCGCATTCCTCGGCTGTTGTCGAGATGGCATCAAAGCCGATGTAAGCAAAAAATACACCCGAAACACCTTTCATCACCCCGGCAAAACCATTCGGCATAAAAGGATGCCAGTTGGCTGGTGTGATGTAAAAAAAGCCAAGCACAATCACGCCTATAACTACGGCAATTTTGAGCATTACCATCGCGTTGGTTGCTTTTTTAGTTTCCTTAATGCCGATGTAAACCAGCCAGGTAATCAAAAAAACGATCACCAAAGCGGGCAAATCTGCAATCAACTTTAAACTGCCAATTTGCGGCGCATTCGTCCAGGCTTCGGCGGCCAGTTTTACGTTTGTATCGATTGCCGCACCGGAAGCTTTCAGCTTTTGTAGCTGCTCAAATCCACGGAAGGCAGACAGGTAATCCATTGTTAAAAAACCCGGAACGTGGAGATGGAAACCTTCCAGCAAATTGGTAAAATATTTACTCCAGGAAATGGCCACAGCAATGTTGCCGATTGCATATTCCATTAATAAATCCCAGCCGATGATCCATGCAATCAGTTCGCCAAAAGAAGCATAAGCATACGTATAAGCACTGCCGGAAACAGGTATCCGCGAAGCAAATTCCGCATAACACAAAGCAGAAAAACCGCAGGTAATAGCGGTCAAAACAAACAAAATACTTACAGCCGGTCCGCCTTCATATGATGCCACACCGATGGTAGAAAAAATCCCGGCGCCGATAACGGCTGCAATTCCCATAAAAGTTAAATCTTTTGTTTTGAGAACTTTATTCAAACTTCCACCGTGGTTTTCACCATCGGCATAACCGGAAGCCAGATCTTCTAAAAGTTTGGAAATAGATTTTTTTCGGAAAATACTTTTACTCATTTACTGTATTATTGCAGGTACAATTGACCAAACTTATCAAAAATAACGACAATATTTTTTTGATTTTAGAAAAATGAATATATGGAAGCAGGTTTAAATAGTTTTTATAAGAAAATCAACCCGTTATTATTTCTGTATTTGATCTTATTATCCGTTTGTATTTTACTAATGCTGATTTTTACCAAAGAAGAGCTGTATTTTGCAATCAACCACCGGCATACTGTTTTTACCGATGTTTTTTTTGAAAATTTGACACTTCTGGGCGCAAGTACCGGTTGCATTGTTAGTGTATTAATCACCTATATAATCAATTACAGAACGGGATTTTTATTGTCAAGCAGTTATATCATCACGTTTATCATCTCGCAAACCATCAAGCATCTGGTCAAAGCACCACGGCCGCACCTGTTTTTCAGCAAAAAAATCTATGATATTTACCTGATAAAAGGAGTAGTGATGCTGGATACCGACAGTTTTCCGTCGGGCCATTCGGTTTCGGCATTTACGGCTGCTGTGGTTTTTACTTATATCGCTAAAAATAAATCCTGGGGATATTTATGGCTGCTGCTGGCTGTTTTGATCGCTTATTCGCGCTTGTATTTGAGTGAACATTTTTTGCAGGATGTTACGGCAGGTTCTGCGCTGGGCGTTTTTATTACGGTTTTTTGGTTGAAATGGATTGATCAAAAGCCGTTTCTGCAGACTGAAAAATGGGACCGCGGCCTTTTTAATCAACCCAAAAATATCCGTTAGCGCAAACTTGATTTCAATTGTTCTTCTGCAAATTCCAAAACATCATCTATCTGGTTTAATTTTACTTTCGGGTAATCTTCCAGAAAAGTTTCCGTGTTTTTTCCGGATTTTAGATAATTAAAAAGGATTGAAATTTCAATATCTGTATCAGCAAAAACCAGAATTCCGTTCTGGTTTTGGATCGCTTTTGTTGGAATAAAAGGCATGTTTTGATGGTTAAAATTAATTTATTTTTCTACGTGATTAATGATTCTGATGCTTCTTTTTTCCCCGAAAGCAGCAAACCCAAACTCATGATTACGCTTGTGCCCAGGATCACCAAAAATAACAAACCGGTTTCAATTCCTTTTAATTTTAAACTGTCGGGCAAATTATAGTAAAGCAAAATCGTGATCAGCCCGCGCGGCGAAATAAAAATTTCGGGCAGCAATTCTGTTTTCCCAATGTATTTTAAACTGATGAAACGAATTAGATAAATCGCCACTAAAATAGCAATTCCATATTCTACAACTTTCAGATTTTCAAGCTCATGCAAGTTCATTGTAAAACCAAAAATCACAAAGAAAAACGTGCGGATAATAAAAGCGCTTTCTGCGGACAGTTGAAAAAGCTGGTGCAGGTCACGGTCTAATTTCGGGTACAAAAAATATTTTTTGAACCATTTTAGTTTGATCTGATTGGCATTATTTAGAAATAAACCAAAAGCCAATACCAAAATTAAAGCAGATAAATGGAATTGCTCGCCGAAAGCATAAACTAAAATCAGGATCGAAATAATGAGAAAAAACTTAACGTGATGCTGCAAACGGCTCAGCAAATAAAGCATAAACAGGCAAGAAACCACTGATAAAAGAAGTATCGAAAAGGTTTCAAAACCCAGATTGACGAAAGAACCAGCCTTGATATTCGGGTTGTTCAGCATAAAATTGAACAGCACAATGCCAAGAATATCCGAAAAAGAAGCTTCGTAAACAATGTATTCTTTTTTATGCGGTTCTATTGCGCTGGCGGACGGAATGGCGATGGCCGAACTGACGATGCTAAACGGAATGGCGTTGAGAAAACAGGCCGAAAACGTATTGCCCGAAAGCTGCTGCAAAATCAACGCTAAAGCAACGCTGGTGCCCACCAAAATAGTCAGGGCCGATAAAAATGAACGTAAAATCAGTTTGTTTTTTTCGCGGTCATATTTCAGTTCCAATGCGCCTTCCAGCACAATCAGGATCAAACCGATGGTGCCTAACGCCGGCAAAATGGTTAAGAAATTAAATGTTTTGAACCCGATGTAACTCACCAGAAAATGCAAACCAATACCCAAAGCGAGTAATAGCAGCACAGCCGGCACCCTGGTTTTTTTGGAAATAAGATCGAATAAATAGGAGAAAATAACCAGTCCGCTAAGGATAATTAAGGCTGTGTAAGTTGACATTTATCTATTTAAATCTGAGCGGATGTTTAGCTTGTCTTCATTAAAAACACCCGATAAAAACAGCATCAACCCAAAGCAGGCGATACTGTTTTTACCTGGCAAAAATCGGTGACTTATATTTTTTCCATTTCCGCCCGTACAAAGGCAGCCAAATCTTTTACATATCCTTCACTGAAATCAAATTTGATCCCGGCAGTTTCATAAATTTCGGTGATGGTTTTGGTGTAACCCAGCTTCAGCGCATCCAGATATTGCTGCAAACCTTTTTCCGGGTTTTCCTTATAATTTTTCCAAACGGCAATCGCACCAAGCTGGGCCATGCCGTATTCGATGTAATAAAAAGGCACTTCAAAAATGTGCAGCTGTTTTTGCCACAAATTTTCTTCGGCTTCGCGATGATCGCCCCAATCTACAAAGTTGGCACCGAAACGCTCGAAAATCTGTATCCAGGCTTCGGTCCTTTGTTCGGTTGTATGATCGGGATTGGTGTAGATCCAATGCTGAAACTGATCAACCACGGCAACCCAGGGCAAAGTTTTCAGCACGTCAAAAAGCTGATCGAGTTTGGCACGTTTTAAATCTTCCGGATGATCAAAATAAACATCCCAATGATCCATCGACAATAATTCCATTGACATCGAAGCCAGTTCGGCCACTTCACTCGGGCAATGTTTAAAATCGTTTAATTCGAGATTTGCCGTTAAAAAAGTATGGATCGCGTGGCCGCCTTCGTGAACCATCGTTGTTAAATCACGAAAAGTCCCAGCCGAATTCATAAAGATAAAAGGAGCACCGGTTTCGGCCAGCGGATAATTATAACCGCCGGGAGCTTTTCCTTTCCGGCTTTCTACGTCGAACAATCCGTATTCGCGCATCGTATTGAGCTTATCGCCCAAATCCGGGCTGATATTATTGAAACAAAGGATTGATTTTCCGATTAACTGTTGTCCGTTTTCAAAAGGTTTTAAAGCCGGTTTGCCCGAAATATCAACTTCCGTATCCCAGGGTTTCAGCGTTTTTAAACCTAAAGCAGCTTTGCGTTTTTCGGCTTGATCGCGCAGGACCGGAACGATTTCACTTTCGATGGCTGCATGAAATTTATAGCAATCGTGCGGCGTGTAATCAAATCGGCCTAATGCCTGGAACATGTAATCGCGGAAATTTTCAAAACCGGCATTGAGCGCAACCTGGTGGCGTACTGTTTTTAGGTGGTTAAAAAGAGTATCCAAAGCATCTTTATCCTGCAAACGGCGGAAGGTGATTTTCTCCCAAACCTGCTGGCGTTTTTCGCGGTCGATGCCTTTTAAAAACACTGCGGCTTGCTCCAAAGTGTATTCTTTGTCATCAATAAAAACCGACATCGCGCCGGTTATGGATTGATATTTTTGCTGTTCCACCTGCAATTCGGTTTGCAACGGAATGTTTTCTTCGCGGAAAAGCTCCAGGGATTTTTTGATTCCGCGCAGCAGGATAAAATATTTTTCTTCGTTCAGCTGATCTTTAAACGGACTGGCCATCAGCTTTTGGTTCAGCTCGTTGTTTAGCGGTGCCGTTTTAGGTTCTATTTCCGTTGCAAAATATTGGAACTTCTCCAGCAGATCCGGGTTAGTGGTATCACATGTCATTTTGATATACCGCCAGGCAAAATCTTCTTCCAAAGCGGCTTCCAGTTCGCTTCGGTCGCGCAGCCATTGCTCCAAATCTGCAACAGAATTTAGGCTGCGGTTTTGCAGCTCGGTAAAAATCGGCTCCAGGTTTTCCCAAGTAATTACAAAGTTTTGTGGGATATATTTTTTCTCTTTTTTGAGGATCATTTTTATGTTGAATTTGCTGCAAAGGTAGCCAAATACCATTTGCAAGAAATATACCTTGTAAAAGAAGCATGTTAATTTTCAGGTAGAAATATGAAGGTAAAAATGCTTTTTTTAAAAGGTAAAAATACCTAAATTTGAAAATGGAAACTTTTAATGAGCCACAGTTAGCTTACATTCCGGCAAAAGTTGATTATGCTGCAACTTTAAGTTTGATTAACAATGGCCAGTCTGGCTATCAGCAATTAAAAGCGATCAAGGATATTACTTCTTTTACCGATGAAAAAATAGCAGGCTGGCTCGAAATCAGCGTAAAAACTTACCGGGCTTACAAAAAGCCGAACGCGCAAATTAAAGCCAGCATTAAAGAACATGCTTTAATGACGTTATCACTGATTAAGCATGGTTCTGAAGTTTTTGGCAATATTGGAAACTTTTTACAATGGTTGGAGGCAGAAAATTTTTACTTTGATAAAAAAGCACCTATTGCATTTATGCATACGGTTAGTGGTATAAAATTTATTGATGATCAGCTTACAGGTATGGAATACGGCGATAACGCCTGATCTTTAAATGGAAGTTTATCGTATTGCTAAAGAAAGTTTTTCCAAAAAATTAGTGGCTTCGGGATTGGCTAACCGTTGGAATAAAAACGACCAACATGTAATTTATACCGGCAGTTCCCGCTCGCTGGCAACATTAGAATTGGTTGTACATCGGAACAACATTATGCCTGCTTTTGCCTATCGGGTTATGATCATTTCTGTTGCTGATGAAGAAGAGTTGATCACCACAATTCAGCAGAAAAATCTGCCCGAAAATTGGAGAAGTATCATCGCTTATCCGCAATTGCAACAGATTGGTAGCGATTGGTGTAAAAGTAAACAGTCGCTAATTTTAAAAGTTCCTTCAGCTATTATTTCGCAGGAATATAATTTTGTAATCAATACCAAACATCCTGATTTTTTAGAGAAAGTTACTTTGGTGCGGACAGAAAATTATTTTTGGGACGAGCGGTTGGTTTAAACGACACTGATTTTTAGTTGCTAAAAGAAGCATCATGATTAGCTCGCAGCTTATCTGATCCAAATCCGATCAATCAAAAAGCAAACCGCAAAAACAACACTTGCAATGCCATTGGTCGTCATAAAAGCAAAGTTTACCCGGCTCAGATCATGCGGTTTTACGAGGCTGTGCTGGTAAATCAGCATTGAGCAAAAAACGATGATTCCCAAATAATAAGGATAACTAACCTGGGTTAAGAAGATCGGCAAAATCACGAAAACAGCTGATAAAAGATGCAGGAAAGTTGAAAGTTGTAAGGCATTAGTTTTCCCCAAAAAAACCGGGATGGAATGCAGCTTTTCTTCACGGTCAAAATCTTCATCCTGCAAAGCATAGATAATATCAAAACCACTCACCCAGCACAAAACCGACGCTGAAAATAAAATCGGCAATGGCGCAAAAGCTCCTGTAACTACCAAATACGCACCGATCGGGGCCAGACTCAAACCTAAACCCAACACCAAATGGCATAAAAAAGTGAAGCGTTTGGTGGCACTGTAACCCAAAACCACCAGCAATGCAACCGGTGATAAATAAAAACAAAGCGGATTGATAAACCAGGTTGTGCCGATAAAAAGCAGGCAATTGGCGATGGTAAAAGTTAAAGCTGATTGTGCTGTAATCCTTCCGGACGGAATATCGCGGACTTTGGTACGCGGGTTTTTAGCATCAATGTGCCGGTCCAGATAACGGTTGAAAGCCATGGCCGCACTTCTGGCGAAAACCATACACATCAACATCAACGCTAATTTTAAGGCTGAGAAAACATGATTGGTTGTGGTAACTGCCAAAAAAAAACCAATAAAAGCAAACGGCATCGCAAAAATAGTATGCGAAAAAGTAATGAGTGAAAAATATTTCTTCATGTTTGAAATAGGAAATTAAGACTGCTCAGGCTGATAAATCTTGACATCATTGACGTTGAAATTCCGGTTCACTTCGTCCACAAAATTTAACACTTCGTCTTTGCCTTCCTGCGTCTCGGCCGAAGTGATGAAATGCTGCGGGACATCTTCAAACCATTCTAACAATGCTTTTCGGAACAAAGCTACATGATGCGCTGTTTTCGATTTGTTTTGTTTATCGGCTTTGGTAAAAACCAGCACGAAAGCAATGCCGCGTTCGCCCAAAGCCGAACAGAAATCCAGATCAATCTTTTGAGGTTCCAATCGGCTGTCGATCAAAATAAAAACACATTGCAGGTTTTCACGCTTCTCTAAATAATTACGGATATATTTATTCCATTCTTCTTTTTTTCCTTTGGATATCCGTGCGTAACCATAACCCGGCAAATCCACCAAATACCAGTTTTCATTGATTAAAAAATGATTGATCAGCTGCGTTTTGCCCGGCGTTTGCGAGGTTTTGGCCAAGCCTTTTTTACCAGTTAGCATGTTAATCAAAGAAGATTTGCCCACGTTGGAGCGGCCGATAAAAGCATATTCCGGCTTTAAAGGCGGCGGTAATTTGGATATTTGCGTGTTGCTGCAAATGAAATCAGCAGTTTTGACAATCATCCCACAAAGTTAAAATTTTGTTGCCTTTAATTTGATGGTTCAAAGTCAATATAAAAAATACCCGAAATGGATTATCAAATTCCGGCCCAAACGCGCATCGGCCATGTGCATTTAAAAGTGGGCGATTTACAGCGTTCAATGGATTTTTACTGCGGATTGCTGGGTTTCGGGCTGATGCAAAAATATGGCGATCAGGCGGCTTTTGTTTCGGCTGGCGGCTATCATCATCACATCGGCCTGAATACCTGGCACAGTAAAAACGCACCGCCGGCACCGGAAAGTGCGCCCGGATTGTATCATACTGCTATTTTGTATCCTGAAAGAAAAGATCTGGCTGCGATTTTACAACGGTTGATCGATGCCAAATACCCGATTACCGGAGCTTCAGATCATGGCGTTTCGGAAGCTATTTATCTGGATGATCCTGATAAAAACGGCGTGGAATTGTATTGGGACCGGCCGCGGGAATCATGGCCGAAAACTGAAAACGGCGAAATCCAAATCTTTACCAACCGTTTGGATATTCCGGGCTTGCTGGCCACGCTTTCAATGTAGCCGATACTTCTTTTAGCACCTATTTTTTAGCATCTTTGAAACATCAGCATGAGCAAAACAATCACTCCTTACCAAAATAATCAGGCGACCAAAAAAGAACAGGTGGCCGATATGTTCAATAATATTTCTAAAACTTACGATTTTTTGAACCATTTTATGTCGGCCGGGATCGATATCATCTGGCGGAAAATTGCGATCAACGAACTAAAAAAAGATAAGCCGCAACTGATTCTGGATGTGGCAACCGGCACCGGCGATTTTGCTTTTGAGGCGATTAAAATCCTCAACCCAAAAAAAATAATCGGCGTAGATATTTCGCAGGGAATGCTGAACATTGCCCAAAAAAAGATCGATAAAAGAAGCATGAACAATCGTTTTGAGGTGCGTTTGGGCGATTCTGAAAAGTTGCTGTTTGATACCAATCAGTTCGATGCCGTTACGGTTGCTTACGGCGTGCGCAATTTTGAAAACCTGGAAGCAGGTTTGGCGGATATGTGCCGTGTGCTGAAACCTGGCGGAAAAGCCGTGATCCTGGAGTTTTCAAAACCTAAAGCATTCCCGGTCAAGCATTTATATCATTTTTATTTCAATTATGTTACGCCGTTAATCGGAAAATTATTTTCAAAAGATGCGCGTGCTTATTCCTATCTGCCTGAATCCGTAGCGGCCTTTCCGGATGGCGGACGTTTTACCGGCCTGATGCAGAAAGTAGGTTTTAAAAATACCAAAAACCGGCCACTTGCGTTTGGCATTTGTTCGGTTTATACAGGCATCAAATGAGCAAAAAATACATACTGTTTTTATCGATGTTTTTTTGGGTTAGAAGCGTTGCGGCACAGCAAGTAACACAAGCCTGGGCCGGCGGTGCCGATCAAAGCAAATTTTCTTTTGGTTACACTTTTCAATACGTTAATTCTTCCTACAAAATCCTGAAAAAACCGGATTGGCGTACGCCATATTTCGATCAGGGAACCAACCGAAATGTTACAGATTCTTTAAACAGCATCAGTTCACCGGGAACTTCCGGTTTTGCATTGGGTTTTTTGGCGAGGTACAGCGTGACGGATAACCTGGAAATCCGAACAGTTCCAACGCTTTCTTTTACCGACCGCGTACTTAATTATCAATACCGGACGCAGGATCTGGCACCCGATAAGATGATGACGGTTTCAACCACACAAGCCGAGTTTCCGCTGGAACTGAAGCTGAAATCCAACCGGATCGGTAATTTTCGGGCTTATGTTTTGGGCGGAGTGAAATATGCTTACGGCATCGGCAATCAAAGCAAAGGCAATGAAGCAGATTTGGCCCCGCTGGATCGGAAACTTAAAAATGTGCGTAATTTTTCTTCGTATGTAGCCGGTTTTGGGTTTGATATTTACCTGGAATATTTCAAACTTTCTCCCGAAATCAAGCTGTCTAACTCTTTTGGCAATGTGCTTTATCCCGAAAATCATCCTTATGCCAACCCGTTGGATAAATTATTTCTGCACAATATCATATTTAGCTTGTTCTTCGAATAAATTTACCAACTTCGGTGCAAAAACATTTCTTTGTGCCTTGATTTAATACTTCTTTTATGAACAAAATTGCATTGATTACAGGTGCCAGTTCCGGCATCGGCGAAGCTTGTGCACACGTTTTTGCACGTGAAGGTTTTAAGCTGATTTTAACCGGCCGACAAGCTGATAAATTAGAAAACCTGGCTTCGGCATTAAACATTCAATACCAAACTGAAGTGGCGGTGGCTACTTTTGATATCCGTGATAAAGCCGCCGTACAGCACAATTTGGAAACTTTGCCGGAAAGCTGGAAAAAAGTAGATGTGCTGATTAACAACGCCGGATTGAGCCGGGGTTTAGAGCCGATCAATCAGGGAAACACGGACGACTGGGACGTGATGATCGATACCAATATCAAAGGTTTACTGTATGCCAGCAAAGTGGTTTCCAACTGGATGATTGCGAATGGCAGCGGCCATATTGTGAATTTAGGTTCGATTGCCGGGAAAGAAGTTTATCCCAACGGAAACGTTTATTGCGCCACAAAATACGCCGTGGATGCTTTGAACAAAGCTATGCGCGTAGATTTGCTGCCGCAGGGCATTAAAGTTTCGGCGATCAATCCGGGCGCGGTGGAAACCAACTTTTCTAATATCCGCTTCAAAGGCGATACCGATCGGGCCAAAAAAGTTTATGAAGGTTTTGAACCGCTTGTGGCTGCAGATATTGCAGAAACGATCTGGTTTATTGTTTCGCGGCCGGCACATGTAAATATCAACGATTTAACAATTATGCCTACGGCGCAAGCAAATGCTGTTAACTTTGCGCGGAAATAGGAGTGGAGCGGGGAGAAATTAAAGCTGAGGTTTTGTGGGCGGAGAGCGAAGATTGTTAGCGAAGAAGTTGTTTTGTATCAACACTAAAAAAACACCGATAAAAGAAGCATGTTAGTTGAAACCATAGACCAGGATATAAAAAAAGCCATGCTGGCGAAGGATGATGTACGTTTGCGCGGTTTGCGGGCGGTTAAATCTGCTTTGTTAGTGGCGCGGACGGAAAAAGGCGCATCGGATATGATCTCTGAAGAAACCGAATTGAAAGTTTTGCAAAAGCTGATCAAGCAGCGAAAGGAATCCGCAGAAATTTATCAGGCACAAAACCGCGACGATTTGTATCAGATTGAAAAAGAAGAAATGCAAGTGATTGAAGCGTATTTGCCGCAACAGATGAGCCGGGAAGAAATTACTGCTTACTTGCAGGAAATGATGAAAAGAGTAGGTGCAATATCTGTAAAAGATATGGGCAAAGTAATGGGTACAGCCAATAAAGAACTGGCTGGGAAGGCCGACGGTAAAACAATTTCTGAAATTGTGAAGCAGCTGTTACAATAATATAAATTTTGTTTTTGGCAGAAACCAATTGTAAAAAGCTATTTTTATAGCCGTTGCAACAGCTATAAAATGGCCGGTTACGGGTTTTTATCACTGTTGCAAATTATTTTGATTATACTTTATGGACTTTCTGGTTAAAGAAGAAAATGGATTCAGATATATAGAACAAGGTACAGGTGAGGTATTATTGCTGCTGCACGGGCTGATGGGTGCTTTAAGTAATTGGGAATTTGTAATTGAAGAATTTAGCAAAGATCACCGGGTAATTATCCCGATGCTGCCAATTTATGAATTGCCTTTGCTGACGATCGGGGTAAAAACGCTTTCTAAATTTGTACATAAATTTGTGCAGTACAAAAAGCTGGAAAATGTAACTGTTCTGGGCAACTCGCTTGGCGGGCACGTTGCATTGATCTACGCATTGAACCACCCGGAAAAGTTAAAATCTATGGTACTCGCCGGAAGTTCTGGTTTGTATGAAAATGCTTTCGGCGGTTCTTTCCCCAAAAGAGAGAGCTATGAATTTATAAAAGAAAGGGTAGAACACACTTTTTACGACCCAAAAACAGCAAACAAGGAACTAGTTGATGAAATTTATGCAACCGTGAACGACCGGCATAAAATCATCCGTTTGTTGGCGATGGCAAAATCCGCGATCAGGCACAACATGGCAAAAGATTTACACAAGATTAAAATTCCTGTTGCTTTAATTTGGGGCAAAAGTGATAAAATTACACCACCGGAAGTTGCGGTAGAATTTAACCATTTGCTGCCCAGTGCCGAACTTACCTGGGTTGACCACTGCGGCCATGTGCCGATGATGGAGCAACCGGCAGAGTTTAACCGTTTGCTAAAAAATTTCCTCGAAAAAAATAAAGATTGATATGGTTGCTGCCGAACTGATTTCTAACATCATCCCGCCGGTAAAACCGACTGATACGGTTGAAAGAGTAAATATTCTTTTTGCAGAATTCCGTGTAAATGAACTTCCTGTGGTTGACGGCGATTTATTTTTGGGATTAATTACCGAGGATGATGTGATCGAAGTGCTGGATGAACAAGTGGAAGTCGATACAATTTCACTCACAAAAATTTATTCTTTTGTTCGCGAAAACCAGCATGTTTATGATGTGATCAGGTTGTTTCATGCGCAGCAATTGAGCGTGGTGCCGGTGCTGGATTTGCAAAATAATTATCTCGGCCTGATCAATATAAATGCTTTAACAGATTATTTTGCAAGCCTGACTTCAGCTGTTGAGCCGGGCGCAATTATAGTGCTTGAAATCAGCAACAGAGACAATTCGCTGGCCCAAATGGCGCAAATTGTAGAATCTGATAAAGCGCAGGTGCTCAGTTCGTATGTTCGTTCTTTCCCGGATTCTACCCGGCTGGAAGTTACGCTCAAAATCAACAAAAAAGAGGTTTCTGCTATTCTGGCCAGCTTCACCCGCTATGATTATGTGATCACAGCCGTATTTAACCAGGCTCAGGTTGAAGATGATTCCATGAACCGTTATGATTTACTGATGAACTACATCAACTTATAATTTTTTATGAAGATTGCAGTTTACGGTAAACCTTTTAATCAGGCATTTCTACCATATATCAGGCAGGTTTTTGATGCCTTAATCCAGCACAAGGCTGAACTATTTGTGCATAAAGAGCTCCATGATTTCATTTCCGGTCAGCCTGATTTTAACCCAAACAATGCTGTTTTTACCAGCTATAATGACATTAAAGATAAGGTAGAAGTGATGCTGACGCTTGGCGGAGACGGCACAATACTGGGCACAGTGGATATTATCCGTGATTCTGAAATACCAGTTATCGGCATCAATTTCGGGCGTTTGGGCTTTTTGGCGAGTGTAAATAAAAATGATATTTCAGCTGCTATCCATGCGCTGATCAACAAACAATATACACTGGATAGCCGTGTTTTGCTTGAAATAGAATCCGATCCGGCGGTTTTTAAAAATCAGAATACAGCGTTGAACGACATCACGATCCACAAGCGCGACGATGCAGCAATGATCACCATTCATGCTTTTTTGAACGATGAATTTTTGAATTCTTATTGGGGCGATGGCATCATTGTTTCTACGCCAACCGGTTCTACGGCTTATTCTTTAAGCTGCGGCGGCCCGATTGTGATCCCGCAAAGTAATAATTTTGTAATTACGCCGATCTCGCCCCACAACTTAAATGTACGGCCAATTGTGGTTTCCGACAGTAATAAACTCACTTTCAAAATAGAAACACGCAGCTCTAACTACCTCATTTCCTGTGATTCTAAAACAGAAATCATCGATACCAACAGCGTTTTTACCATCAGCAAAGCTTCTTACAGTTTTAATCTGATCCGGCTGAATAATGAAAGCTATTTATCCACGTTAAGGAACAAATTAATGTGGGGCCTGGATGCGCGAAATTATTGAATTGGATGCCGATGCGTAAACTGTATGGGTTGCTTCTTTTACTGCTAATTTCTTCAGGGTCTTTTGCCCAAAAATGGGAAGTTGGCGGTTTTGCAGGCACCTCCGGCTATATGGGCGAATTCAACGAGGTTAATCCTGTTAAATTTACTGATTTTTCGATTGGTGCTTTTGTCAAACACAATTTCAATGGTTATTTTTCTGCAAAATTAGGCTATACTTATGGCACAATCCGAGGTGCAGACAGCACGTCGTCTAATCAGCAATTGCGCAACCGCAACCTCAGTTTTTATTCGGGTTTGAGCGAACTGGCACTGACTGGCGAGTTAAATTTTTTCAAGTACGAGCCGGGAATCAGTCTGAAAAGATGGTCACCTTTTATTTTTTCAGGGATCGCAATTGTTAATTACAATCCAAAAGCCGATTACAACGGCACCACGTACGATTTACGATCCTTGAAAACAGAAGGACAGCAAAAGGAATATCCAAATAGCGCGCTTAGCATTCCTTACGGCGTTGGCGTGAAAGTTAATTTTTATAAAAGCTGGAACCTGGCTTTGGAACTGGGTTATCGCACCGCTTTTACCGGTTATCTGGATGATGTAAGCGGAAATTATGCCGATAAAAACAGTATGGGCAATAGCTATTCCAGGATTTTTGCAGATCGTTCGGGTGAGAAAACCGGCGTTTACATCGGTACGCCCGGTTCACAGCGCGGAGATCTTCGGTCGAGAGATACTTATATGATTGCCGGTTTCAGCATTTCCTACACTTTCCTCAGCCAAAAATGTTTTTATTGAAAATATCGGAGCATCACATTTCCAATTTTAGGCCGATAAAAGAAGCATCTGCATTAAGCAATCCTGGAAATAGAATATCCTTTTCGGAACAAAAGAAAAAACCGGAGCATCACATTTCCAATTTTAGGTCGATAAAAGAAGCATCTGCACCAAGCAATCCCGGAAATAGAATATCCTTTTCGGAACAAAAGAAAAATCGGATCATCACATTTCCAATTTTAGGTCGATAAAAGAAGCATCTGCACCAAAAAACTTATAAAATGAAATATCCTTTTCGGAACAAAAAATCACTGCCAGATAACGTGCAAGCGAAAGACAATAGTTTAAAGATTAATTTTACCTTTGCAGCCTGATTTTTTTATTCTGTTTAATCCTGACAGAACAAAAACTTAAGGAGATAAAAACAGTATAAGATTTTGCTTTAATATCAACATTAGCAACACAACATATTCATTTACAGAACATAAGAAATTAAAAGCAATACAATTATCGATAAACAGCGGCAACTGCAAGGTTGATGCGAAAACTGTTCAATGGATTTCAAAGCACAAATAGATAAAGATAATCTGCCGAAGCATGTGGCCATTATTATGGATGGCAACGGGCGTTGGGCAAAAGGCAAGGGTAAACTCCGTGTTTTTGGCCATCATAACGGTGTTTTGGCTGTTCGGGATGTGGTGGAAGGTGCCGCCGAACTGGGTATCGGCTATTTAACTTTATATACTTTTTCTTCAGAAAACTGGAACCGCCCGAAGTTTGAAGTAACGGCGATTATGGAATTGCTGATCTCGACCATCAACAAAGAGATTAAAAAGCTGATGCAGAATAATGTGCGTTTAAATGCCATCGGTGATCTGGAAATGCTGCCGGGAAAATGCCATCAGGAATTGCAGGCTGCTATTGATAAAACGGCCGGTAATACCGGTTTGGTTTTAACGTTGGCATTGAGTTACAGTTCGCGGCGGGAAATTGTAAGTGCTGCAAAACAAATAGCCGAAAAGGTTGAAAAAGGCGAACTGAAAGCTGCCGATATCAACGAAGATTTATTTGTGCAGCACCTGCATACTGCAGAAATGCCTGACCCGGAATTGCTGATCCGAACAAGTGGCGAATACCGCATCAGCAACTATTTGCTTTGGCAAATTGCTTATGCCGAACTTTATTTTACGGCTAAATTATGGCCGGATTACCGCAAAGAAGATTTGTTTGAAGCCGTTTTGGATTATCAGCGAAGGGAACGACGTTTTGGTATGACGAGCGAGCAAGTGAACTAATTTTTGATGTTTAACACTTTTTAACAACTGTTTAAATTACTTTAGCCTCCAAATTCTACGAATGAACAGGTACTTTTTAGCACTATTTTTCTGTACAATATCTACCGCTGTATTAGCCCAGGTTGGCAGGCAAAACGCTCCACCTCAGCAAGTGCTGCCCGCAGATAGTTTGAGTTATCTCAACCCGAAAGAGCTTACTATTGGCACAGTTACTGTTTCCGGGTCTCAATATCTGGACAAAGATGTACTGATCAAAATCTCCCAATTAACCAAAGGCGATAAAATTACGGTGCCCGGCGATGCAACTTCAAACGTGATCAAAAACTTGTGGCAGCAGGGATTATTTGATGATGTGAAATTATTGTACACGTTGCGCAATGATACGATCAATTTTGACATCAATGTAAAAGAACGGCCGCGGCTTTCTAAACTAAATTTAAAAGGTATCCGCAAAGGAGAAGTTGAAGATGTACAAAAAAAGCTGAAAGATAAAACAGGTAAAATCGTTAATAAAAATTTGCTGAACACAACTACCGCCATCATCAAAAAACACTTTGCAGAAAAAGGTTACCTCAATACTACGGTTGTTATTAAAGAACGCAAAGATGCCGGCGAAGCAAACAGTTTGATACTGGATGCAACCATTGATAAAAAGACAAAAGTAAAGGTCAACAACATCGCGTTTTCGGGCAATACTGCTTTTAAGGATGTAAAATTGGAATCGTTCCTGAAAAAAACAAAGTCTAAAAAATGGTATAATATTTTCGGTTCCAAGAAGTTTTTGCGCGATAAATACGATGAAGACAAGCAAACGCTGGTGGCCAAAATGCAGGCAAGCGGTTATCGTGATGCAGAAGTTTTGAGTGATTCTGTATGGAAAAATGATGACAAAACCGTCAACATTAAAATAAAACTATATGAAGGGCCGAAGTACTATTTTGGTAATGTTGCCTGGTCCGGTAATGCAAAATATCCTTCAAAATTGTTAAATACACTTTTAAGGATCAAAAAAGGTGATGTTTTTAGTGAGGAAGAATTGAATAAACGCCTGAGTGGTTCGCCAAACGGAGACGATATTTCTTCACTTTATTTGAATGACGGTTATCTGACTTATCAAACTGATCCGGTTCAAACCCGTATCCATAACGATACAATTGATGTTGATTTACGTGTTTATGAAGGTCCGCAATACACCATCAATAAAGTAATTGTTAAGGGAAATGAAGTAACCAATGACAAGGTTATTTTGCGCGAAATCCGTACAAAACCTGGCCAGAAGTTTTCAAAAGAAGCGATTGTGCGAAGTACCCAGGCAATTACACAATTGGGTAATTTTGATGAGCAAAAAATTGATCCGCGGCCAACAAACATCAACCCAAGTGACGGGACAGTTGATATTTTGTACAATGTGGTAGAAAAACCTTCTGACCAGATTGAGCTTTCCGGTGGTTTTGGCGGAGGAAGTATCGTTGGGACATTGGGTTTAACTTTTAATAACTTTTCGCTGAGGAACCTTTTCAACCTAAGTGCTTACAAACCACTTCCAAAAGGTGATGGTGAAAAATTGAGTTTGCGCGGACAAGCGAATGGCAGAAGCTACCAGAATTTTTCTTTTACTTATTCAGAACCCTGGTTTGGGGGCAAAAAACCTGTTAATTTTGGTATAACTGCTTACACACAGTTACAATCCAATAGTTATAACTACACTGGTGCATATGCTGTTAATAACATTAAAAGGGGAGACCAAAATTATCAAGGCATTACTATTAACGGTGTTTCTGCAACCATCGGAAAGCAGTTAAAATGGCCGGATGATTATTTTAACCTCAGCCATACCTTGAGCTTCGACCACTATAACTTATCTAATTATCCAGGTTATTTATTTAGCAACGGAAAATCTATTAACATCAAATTGACGGAAACTTTTAGTCGATATTCTCTGGATGCACCAATTTATCCAACATCAGGTTCCAATATCCGTTTAACTGCTCAGTTTACGCCACCGTATTCTTTGTTTAACAATATCAATTATGCAATCGCTACACCGCAAGAGCGTTATCATTTTGTAGAGTATTACAAAGCAAAATTTGAAGCACAATGGTTCCAGAAAATATATGGTAAACTGGTTTTAAAAGCGCAAACACAATTTGGTTTCCTAAGTGCTTATAACAGTGCAGTTGGGCAATCACCTTTTGAGCGTTTTAAATTAGGCGGTGATGGTATGCAGAGTTATCAGTTTTTGCAGGGATCAGAAATTATAGGTTTGCGCGGATATGAAAATTTTGATGTTGTTCCATTGGGTTCAAACACAACGTTGGCAAGCACTTCGGGAAGCCCTATTTTCGATAAGTTTCAGTTAGAACTTCGGCATCCGGTTATCGCCAGCCAATCAGCCACTATTTTTATACTGGCTTTTACAGAGGGCGGAAATACCTGGAACTCTTTTAACCAGTTTGCACCGTTCAATGTGAGGCGTTCGGCAGGTGTTGGTGCAAGGATTTTCCTTCCGATATTTGGTTTGCTTGGCCTGGATTACGGTTATGGTTTTGATGCAATTCCAGGTAATCCAACATTTAACAAAGGACATTTTCACTTCTCCATTGCGCAAAGTTTGAGTGGTGGATTTAATTAACAATAAACTATCAATTTAAACTAAATCCAAAAACCATAGTCTGAAAATGTTTTGAGAGATTTTCAAAAAAATAATTTTACGTAGGTTTGCAGTATGAAGAGAATATTTTTAACGTTGATATTACCACTGCTGGCCACTACGGCAGTTTTTGCCCAGCGTTTTGCTTATGTTGATTCTGAATATATTTTGAAACACGTTCCGGAGTATGCATCTTCCCAAAAGCAGATTGCATCAATCTCAGATCAATGGCAAAAAGAAACGGATGCACGTTTTCAAGAAATCGACCGCATGTACAAAGCTTATCAGGCAGATCAGGTTTTGATGACCGGCGATATGAAAAAGCGCCGTGAAAATGAGATCATCGACAAAGAAAAAGCAGCTAAAGATTTCCAACGGCAAAAGTTTGGCCCCGATGGCGAACTTTCGCAACGCAGTACAGCTTTGATCAAACCTATCCAGGACCGCGTAGCCAAAGCCGTACAAGCTATTGCAGAAAGTGAAAACCTGGACATGATTTTTGATAAAAACAGCGAAGTGATAATGCTTTATGCAAATCCGCGTTATGATAAAAGTGCGGCCGTAATTACCCGTTTGGGTTTAAAACCGGGCGTGTTTGCTAAATAAAAACCTAAAAATACCCTATAAAAACAGTATATAACAATCACCCATAAATAAAAAATGAAAAAACTATTCAAAGTTGCTTTAGTTGCCGGATGCGTATTCTTTACAGGAAACATAGCTAAAGCACAATCTAAAATTGGTTACATCAACGTGAACCAGGTAGTAGATCAAATGCCTGAAACCAAAACCATCCAAAAGCAGATTCAGGATTATCAAAAAACTTTTGTTGATCAGTTAACCGCCTTGAATACCGAATTGCAAACCAATGCACAGTCTTACGATGCTAAAAAAGCAACCATGACTGATGCCGCTCGTACCGTAAAAGAAGCTGAATTGCAGGATCAAAACAAACGTTTGCAAGATTTTCAAACCAAAGCACAGCAACAAGTTGGCGATAAAAGCAAGCAACTTTCTGATCCTTTGTTGTTGAAAGTGCGTACGGCTATTCAAACTGTGGCTAAAGAAAAAGGTTATACTTATGTTTTTGACACGGCGCAAACAGAATTATTGGTTTCACAACCTCAAGATGATTTGATGCCATCTGTAAAAACAAAATTAGGTATCAAATAAGATACTTCTTTTATCGATCAAAAAGCGTTGTTCAAACAAAATGAACACCGCTTTTTTTATTTTAACCGGATGCCATCAAACCAGCCCATAGGTATTTTCGATTCAGGTATCGGCGGATTGACCGTTGCCAATGCCATCCAAAAACTCATGCCAAAAGAAGCATTGGTGTATTTTGGTGATACCGCGCATTTGCCTTATGGCGATAAATCTCCGGAAGCGATTAAATATTATTCGCTCAAAATTGCCAAGTTTTTGATAGATGAAGGTTGCAAAGCCATCGTAATTGCCTGCAACACAGCTTCTTCTTTGGCTTATCAGGATCTGAAGCTGTTTCTGGGCAATCAAATTCCGATTTACAGCGTGATCGATCCGGTAGTAGCATACATGACTGCTTCCGATCAGTTCCAAAATATTGGGGTTATCGCTACCCGCGCCACCATCAAATCCAATATTTATGCGGAGAAAATCTATCAGCTGAAACCCAAAATCAAAGTACAATCGCTGGCCACGCCATTGTTGGTGCCAATGATTGAAGAAGGTTTTTTCAACGATCAGATCAGCAACACGCTTATCCACACTTACCTTTCTGATCCGCAATTGCAGGGGATCGACAGTTTGATTTTAGGCTGCACGCACTATCCGCTGATCCGAAATGAAATTGCGGCTTTTTATCAACCTGAAATCTCGATTATCGATAATACAGAAATCGTGGCCAGGCATCTGCAAAAAGAATTGATCCGAATGAATTTGCTGAATACCAACGAGCCAGAACCGCACCGTTTTTACGTTTCAGATTTTACAGATTCTTTTGAAAAAAGCACACAGCTATTTTTTGGGCAACAAATTCAGTTAAACCTTCGTCAAATCTGGGATTAAACAACCTGCGAAATTCCTTTTGACCTGTTCAAAATCGTTCTGAATAAGTAAGTTTGCAACATTGCATATAAGCATTTTATGTTGAATCCTTACTTGTTGAGCGTGCTGGTTGCGCTTTTGCTGTTCACTTTTGTAGCCCTGTTTACCACGGTTGCTGTTTATGTGGAGCGCAAGGTTTCGGCTTTTATGCAGGATCGTTTAGGCCCGATGGAAACCGGAAAATACGGTTCGTTGCAGGTTTTTGCAGATATGCTCAAGATGCTGCAAAAAGAACTGATCACGCCGCTGGCTGCCGATAAAACCTTATTTGCGCTGGCTCCGATTGTTATTTTTGTGGCTGTTTACTTAGGTTTTGCCGCTTTGCCCTGGGCACCGGGTTTGGTTCCGGCACACATCAACGTCGGTATTTTTTATATTCTGGCCGTTTTATCCATCGAAACCGTTGGGATTTTGATGGCTGGCTGGGGTTCCAACAATAAATATGCTTTGCTTGGGGCTGTGCGTTCGGTGGCGCAAATTGTGTCTTATGAAATCCCGGCCGGTTTTGCGTTGATTTCTGTGGTGATGATTTCGCAAACACTTGATTTACAGGAAATTTCCAGGCAGCAGGGAATTTTATCCGCAGAAAATATTAAGTTTTTGGGTTTTATGCCGATAAAAGAAGTAGGTGGGTTTTTGGCCTGGAATATTTTCCGTGCGCCACATCTGATTATCGCTTTTGTAATTTATTTCATCGCTTCACTGGCCGAAAGCAACCGCGCACCTTTTGATATTCCGGAAGCAGAATCTGAGTTGGTGGCCGGTTTTCATACCGAATACACAGGATTTCGTTTTGCATTAGTTTTCCTGGCAGAATATTCCATGATGTTTTTGACATCGATGGTAGCTGTAATTTTGTTTTTGGGTGCCTGGAACACGCCGCTGCCAAATATATCAGCCTTAAAACTGGCCGACTGGACAACCGGAAATGTCTGGGGAATTGGCTGGATATTTTCAAAAACACTGTTATTAGTTTTGGTGCAAATGTGGATCAGGTGGACTTTGCCGCGTTTTCGCGTAGATCAATTAATGGATTTATGCTGGAAAGTATTAACGCCGCTGGCTTTTTTATGTATGTTGATTTCAGGGATTTGGCGATTATGGCTGATGTAGAAGTAATGCTGTTTTTATCACCCTTTTTTTGTCATCCCGATCGCAGGAAAAGATCTTCATCGAACAAAAAAATCAGCAGCTTTGATGAAGATTTCTCCTAACGTCGAAATGACAGAATTAATCTTCTTTAACAAAAACATTATTTGAATTTAGAAAAATTAAAATGTTCAATAATATCATTAAAGGGTTCACTACCGCAGGAAAAGGCTTAAACCTCACCCTGAAACATTTTTTTGCTGCTAAAAACAGCAGGGAAGTGTTGAGTGTGCAATCTGATAATTATTTTAAACAGCTGGAAGGAAACGTAACCATTCAGTATCCGCATCAAACGTTGCCCGTGCCGGAAACTGGTCGTTATCAGCTGTTTGTAGAAATGGATGACTGCATTGTATGTGATCTGTGCGCCAAAATTTGTCCGGTAAACTGCATCGATATTGAATCTATTAAAGCAACGGAAGCCATCGGACAAACTTCCGACGGTACAACCAAACGTTTGTATGCCGCCAGGTTTGATATTGATATGGCTAAGTGCATGTATTGCGGTTTGTGCACTACGGTTTGCCCAACAGAATGCATCACGATGACCAACCAATACGATAAAAGTGTGGATGCTTTGAGCTTGCTGAATTACCAGTTTTCTGCCATGACGGAGGAAGAAGCAACAGAAAAAAAATCAGCAATAGAGAAACAAAATGCAGAAAAAACCGCTGCCAAATTAGCCGCAACACAAAAAAAAGGTTGATAAAAGAAGCATGGAGCAAGTGATATTTACTTTCCTGGGTTTGATTACCGTAACTTCTGCCTGGTTTGTGGCAGCAAGCAGCAATTTGGTGCGCTCGGTTTTTATGTTTTTTGTAACGCTGTTTTCCATCGCCGGATTGTACGTTTTTGCACTGGCAGATTTTGTGGCGATCACACAAATCGTGATTTATGTGGGTGGCGTTTTGGTGCTGATGCTGTTTACGTTCATGTTGTCAAGTAAAGAAACTTTGGAAAAACTGGAGGAAAGCAAGCACCAGTATTTTACGTTGAAACAGTTGCCGGCTTTGCTCGTTGCCGCTGCATTTTTGCTGGTTTTGGTTAATGCTATTTTCAAACTAAACCCCAATCATCTGCTTTGGGTTATGCAAGCACAAAACAATACTTTCCATCCGCAGGACAATACGGTTACCAACATCGGCACCAACCTGATGACTGCTTATTTGCTACCTTTTGAAGCCATTTCCATCTTGCTGATGATGGCTTTGGTTGGTGCCGCGCATCTGGCCAGAAAGGGGCAGGCCGATGATTAACCTGCAAACTTTTATGTTAATAGGCAGCGTTTTGTTTTGCACTGGTTTGTACATGGTGCTGACTAAAAACAACGCGATCCAGGTTTTGATCGGGATTGAATTCATCATCAACGCAGCAATTATCAACCTGGTAGCTTTCGGCAAATACGATAAATACAATAATGGCGGCCAGCTTTTTGCCTTGTTCGCCATCGTTCTGGCTGCCGCCGGAACTGCCGTTGCATTGGCCATTATTTTAAATGTTTACAGAAAGTTTAAAACGATTGATCCTGAAAAAATCAATGCTTTAAAAGATTAGAATTTGGAACAGCTTTATCAAATACAAAATCATTCTACAGAAATTCAACTGACTTTAGCAACGGTGTTATTTCCTTTTGCTGCTTTTATCACCAATTTTTTAGTGGTAAAAACAGCATCGCGGACGGTAGGTTTCATTTCAGCAATTTGTATTTTGTTGAGTTTAATCTGTTCTGTAATCCTATTTTTCAAAATCTGGAACCATGCGCCGGTACATGAACAGATACTTTGGTTTCGGGTCGGAAATATTAAAATTTACGCCGGGTTGCTGCTCAATAATTTATCAGTTTTAATGCTGGGTTTAGTCTCTGCAATTGCCCTGGCTGTTCACATTTATTCGCTGGCATATATCCGGCATGACCCTAAATTTCGCCGCTATTTCCGCTACCTCAGTTTTTTTTGCTTCGCGATGCTGGCGTTGGTTGTGGCAGATAATTTATTGCTGATGTACGCCTTTTGGGAACTGGTCGGTTTTGCTTCCTATCTGCTGATCGGTTTTTGGTTTACCTGGGAAAAAGCAGTCCGGGCCAGCAAAAAAGCTTTTGTTATGAACCGGATTGGAGATTTGGGTTTCCTGATCGGGATCATGATTTTATTCACCCATTTTCACACATTTGATCTGATCCAATTATTCGGCAACCCAAATAATTTCGGAGCAAATGGTTTATCCGGAACCTGGCTTACCGTTGCCGGAATTTGTTTTTTCCTTGGGGCGACCGCCAAATCGGCACAATTTCCGCTGCATACCTGGCTGCCTGATGCCATGGAAGGGCCGACCGCCGTTTCTGCATTGATCCATGCGGCTACGATGGTGGCTGCGGGCGTTTTTTTACTGGCGAGGGTTTATCCGGTTTTCAATGCAGATGTGAAAATGATCATCACTATCACGGGCACGTTTACCGCTTTTATGGCCGCCACAATTGCCCTTACCCAAAATGACCTGAAGAAAATACTGGCTTATTCCACCATTTCGCAATTGGGTTTTATGGTTGCCGCCATGGGGATCGGCGCGTATTCTTCGGCATTATTTCACCTCGCCACACATGCTTTTTTTAAGTGCCTTTTATTCTTGTCGGCCGGCGTGATCATCCACGAAATGCAGCATTTAAAAGAAAAACTGCATCTGGATATTGATCCGCAAAACATTTTGTACATGGGCGGTTTGCGCAAAATTTTACCGTTTACTTTCGTTGTTTGCATTATCGCTGCTTTAGCATTGATCGGTTTTCCGTTAACTTCCGGTTATTTATCTAAAGACGGCATCCTGATCCAAGCTTTTGAATGGGCCGAAGGAAGATCGGTTTTGTATAAAATCATTCCAATTTCTATTTTGATTACCAGCTGGTTAACCGCTTTTTACATCGCCCGTTTGCTGTTTAAAGTGTTTTGGGGCGAATCCGGGTTGAAAGAAATGATCCCGACTTTGGAACTGCATCCTTCCGCAGAAAATAAATTTTTCACTGTACCGATGCTGTTTTTATCGGTGTTTTGTTTGTTTCCTGTTTTCTCGCTCAATCCGTTTTTGTATGAACAAAGCTGGCTTTTTCGAGGTTTTTTAACAGCCAATTATTTTGAACGCGAGAATATCTATCACACATTAATTCCTGCCGCGGTCAATCTATTCACCATTCCGGTGGTTTATTTAGCTTATTTACGTTACGTAAAGCAAAGTATCAATTGGTTTCCCAAAACTGGTTTTCTGTTTCGGCTTTCCTATAATCATTGGTATATTGATCGCTTCTATCAAAATCAGGTGGTAAAAACAGTAGTTTGGATCAGCAAAAAATTCTATGGTTTTGACCGGTTGGTAATAGACGGCTTCGTAAACCTGCTTGCTAAAACCGGCCTGTTTCTGTCCCGGATCAGTGCCTGGATCGATCAATATCTGGTGGATAGCACTGTAAATTTTATCGCCTTTCGTATCCGCGATTTAGGTAGTTTTGCCCGAAGTTTTCAAACCGGAAAAGTGCAGCAATACCTGCTTACCATGCTGATTTTTATTTTAGGGATTTACCTTTTAAAGACGTTGATTTAGGTTGATGGACCATATACTTACACTGCTTATTTTCACCCCTGTTTTGTTTGGGATTTTACTGCTTTCACTGCCAGGCTCTATGCGGAACAGCTTCAAATACTTCGCATTGTCAGCCACAATTATCCAGCTGGTTTTAAGCGGATGGCTGTATTTTCATTTCCAGACCGGTGCTTCTTTTAGCGGTATAAATCATGCGGGGCAATATCAGTTTGCCGAAAAAGCAAGCTGGATCAGCCTCAATCTCGGCTCACTTGGCAAAATGCAGATCGATTATTTCATCGGCGTTGATGGTATTTCCATCGGTTTGCTGTTCATGTCTTCGCTCGTGATGATGGTTGCCGTCCTCGCTTCCTGGGAAATCAAAACAAATTTAAAAGGTTTTTTCGCCTTGTTTTTATTGCTCGATACCGCTGTGATCGGCGTTTTCTGTGCATTGGATTTTTTCCTGTTCTACATTTTTTACGAACTGATGCTGCTGCCATTATATTTCCTGATCGGAATGTGGGGCGGCGTTCGGCGGGAATATGCAGCCATCAAATTTTTCCTGTACACGCTTTTCGGTTCCGTTTTTATGTTGCTGGTGATGATCGGCCTGTACTTTTCCGTTACCGATCCGGCCACCGGAAACCACACGTTCAACATCGTCCACATGATGAACCCGGCCAATTATGCGCAAGGTTCCGTTTTCTCTTTGTCGGCCCGGCAAACATTATTTGGTTTTCCGGCACGATACCTTGGCTTCGTAGTTTTGTTCATCGCTTTTGCCATCAAAGTTCCCGTTGTTCCGCTGCACACTTGGCTGCCCGATGCGCATGTGGAAGCACCAACCGCCGTTTCCATCATTCTGGCCGGCGTTTTATTAAAAGTTGGCAGCTACGGAATATTACGTATTTGCTTCAGCATTTTTCCGGAAGTGGCCACAGCTGGTGCATTCTGGCTGGGCTTGCTTGGTGTGATTTCTATTTTATACGGAGCCTTAAACGCACTGGCGCAAACCGATTTGAAACGTTTAATCGCTTATTCTTCCATCTCGCACATGGGTTTTGTTTTGCTGGGGATCGCCTCGCAAACCGTAGAAGGCGTAAGCGGCGCGATGATACAAATGCTGAGCCATGGCTTTTTATCGGCCATGCTGTTCTTTTTAGTTGGGGTGATTTATGTGCGCGTACACGATCGCTACATTTATAATTTCCGGGGTTTGGCTTCGCTGATGCCGGTTTTTACCGTTTTTGTGATGATTGCTTTTTTTGCTTCGTTGGGTTTGCCGGGATTTTCTGCTTTTATTGCAGAAGCTTTTTCGCTGATCGGTGCGTTCACTTCAGCGTCTGTTAATGGCTTGCTGCCGAGCTGGATGGCCATTTGCGGTTCTGTTGGTATTTTGCTGAGTGCGGCTTACTTTCTGTGGACTTTACAGCGCATGTTTTTTGGCGAAACCCGTTTATCCGGCGGCCAAACCTGGAGAACAGCTTTAACAGATATCAATTTCCGGGAAAAATCAGCTTTAGTTCCGCTGGCTTTGATGACTTTGATCATCGGGATTTTACCTTCGTTGGTTTTTGATAAAATCAATGATTCGGTGCTGGCCTTCGTTCATTTATTCAGATAAAAACCATGAACGAGCTGCCATTATCCATCACCGAGCAACTTAACAACGTTCTGCAAAGCCTGCTTTATTTTGCACCGGAAACCGCTTTGGCCATACTGTTTTTACTGGTTATAATTACGGGTTTGCTGTTTAAAAACGATGCCGACTGGATTTGCCGTTTGCTGTGCCTGCTCGGTTTGGTTTTTGTTTTTCAGCGCGATATGCAGCAGTTGTATTTGATCGTTTCCGGCTCGAAATTTTTGTTTGGCAACATGCTTCTTTTACACCATATTTCTGTGCTGTTTAAGTTGATTTTTGCCCTGCTCACTTTTATCATCATCGTTTATATTCCTTTAGATCAGCAGTTAAAAGCACACCAAAAAGGTTTAAGCGATTTGTACGCCATCATGATCGCCGTAGTTTTTGGTCTGCATCTGATGGCAATGTCGGTCAATTTACTGATGATTTATCTGTCGGTAGAAATGGTTTCCATCGGTTCGTATTTGATGGTCGCGTATCGTTCAGAAAACCGTTTTGCCATCGAATCCGGGTTAAAATACGTGCTTTTCGGCTTTGCAGCTTCGGCCATAATGTTGTATGGCATGTCGTTGTTATATGCAGAAACCGGGCAATTAAGTTTGTTCAACGGACAATTTCTGGAGCAGCTCATCCACGTAAATTCCATACCGGTTTCGCTTGGTATTTTGCTCGTGCTGGCGGGTATCGGTTTCAAACTTTCTTTTGTGCCGATGCACTTTTGGGTGCCCGATGTTTATGAAGGTGCCGCTACGCCGGTTGTTGCTTTTCTTTCTACCTTAACCAAAATAGCAGGTTTTGCTTTGCTGGCCAACTTTTTAACGCCCTTCGTTTTTTATAATAAATTTCAGGCTTTTGATTTTCGCCTGTTCTTTTCCGTCATCGCTATGATCACCATGATTGCCGGAAACTTTGCCGCCATCCTGCAAAACAATATCAAGCGGATGCTGGCATATTCTGCCATCGGCCACACCGGTTTTGGCTTGATAGCACTGGTTACATTTTCGCAGCAAGGCGTTTCGGCATTGTTATTTTACCTGGCCGTTTACGCTTTGGCCAATATTGGCGCGTTGATGCTTTGCAGTTTTTATGCCGGTAAAAACAGTATGCTTACCGTTCAGGATTTGCGCGGTTTGGGGAAAGTTTATCCGTTTGCAGGTGTGTGTTTTGTGTTGCTGCTGATCTCGCTGACCGGTTTACCCATATCCGCAGGTTTCAATGCCAAAGTGTTGGTTTTTTCCTCCGTGATTGAGGTTTATCGTCAAAACCACAGCGTTTTGCTGCTGGCTTTGCTGATTACCGGAGCTGTTACTACGGTGGTTTCTCTTTTTTATTACTTCAAAATCCCGTTGTACCTTTTCCTTAAATCCGCAGAAAAACCAATACAAAAACCTACGGGCAACAGGCAGTCTTCGCTGCTGATAATCATTGGTTTATTAAGTTTGATCGTGTTTTTACTGGGTATTTTTCCTTCCGTTCTGGCCAATTTCCTTCAATAAAAACAGTATTCAGCAATCATCATTTCCAGGTAACTATTGCTTTAGATTTCCACTGTTTAGAAATTTCAAACAGAAGATTTGAATATAAGTCCTACTTTTGCGCCTTAATTGGAATCATGAGCGATCAGATTAAACACGAATGCGGAGTTGCCTTCATCCGCTTGTTAAAACCGCTATCTTATTATCAGGAAAAATACGGGACATCACTTTACGGCTTAAACAAGCTGTATCTGCTGATGGAAAAACAGAACAACCGCGGGCAAGATGGCGCGGGCGTGGCCACCATCAAACTGGATGTGGCACCCGGCCATCGTTACATCAGCCGGCACCGGTCTATGGCTAAAAATGCGGTTGCCGATATTTTTGAATACATCCAGAAAAAATTTGCCGACATCCAGAAAGAATATCCGGAACAGTTTAACAATGCGGACTGGCTGAAAGAACACGTTAGTTTTACGGGCGAGGTTTTGCTGGGCCATTTGCGCTACGGAACACATGGTAAAAACAGCATCGAAAACTGCCATCCGTTTTTGCGCCAAAACAACTGGATGACCCGGAATTTGGTGATGGCTGGTAACTTCAACATGACCAATACGGATGAATTACTGCAGCAATTGTTTGAATTGGGCCAGCATCCGAAGGAAAAACTGGATACGGTGACGGTTTTGGAAAAAATCGGCCATTTCCTGGATTCGGAAGTACAAGGTTTGTTTGATCAATATAAAAGGGAAGGTTTGGATGATAATGTAGAAATCACCAACCAGATTGCCAAAGATCTGGATGTTGCAAAAATCCTGACAAAATCAGCCAAATCCTGGGATGGCGGCTACACGATTGCCGGGATTTTTGGTCATGGCGATGCTTTTATCATGCGCGATCCGGCTGGTATCCGCCCGGCTTTTTATTACCAGAATGATGAAGTTTTGGTGGCTGCTTCCGAGCGTCCGGCTATCCAAACGGCGTTTAATGTGCCGATCGGTTCCATCCGGGAAATTAAACCCGGACATGCTTTGATCATTAAAAAAAATGGTCAGGTTAGTGAAAAGCAGTTTCGTGAACCTACAGAACAAAAGTCATGCTCTTTTGAGCGGATTTATTTTTCAAGAGGAAGTGATGCTTCGATTTACCGCGAACGCAAGCAGTTGGGCAGATTGCTTTGCCCGCAGATTTTGGAAACGGTAAATTATGATCTGGAAAACACGGTTTTTTCCTACATCCCGAACACGGCCGAAGTTGCTTTTTACGGCATGGTAGAAGGCGTGCACAAATACATCAAATGCTATCAGCGTGAACAATTGCTGAACCGGGCTGATAAAATTACAGACGAAGAATTGAACCAGGTGCTGAACATTTTTCCGCGGGTAGAAAAACTGGCGATAAAAGATGTTAAACTGCGGACGTTCATCACGCAGGATGCAGACCGCTCGGAAATGGTGGCGCATGTTTACGATACCACTTACGGGCTGATCAAAAATGACAAGGATACGCTGGTAGTTTTGGACGATTCTATTGTTCGCGGTACAACTTTAAAGCAAAGTATCCTGAAAATAATTGACCGTTTAGGGCCAAAAAAGATCATTGTGGTTTCTTCTGCGCCGCAAATCCGCTACCCGGATTGTTACGGCATCGATATGTCCCGCATGAGTGAATTTGTGGCGTTTGAAGCGGCAATTACGCTACTGAAAGATCACGGAATGGAAAACGTGATCCATGAGGTTTACCAAAAATGCAAAGCCAGTATGGACCTGCCGAAAGAAAAAGTGGAAAATTACGTACAAGCTATTTACGGGCCTTTTACTTATGAGCAGGTTTCGGACAGGATTGCAGAAATCATCACCCCAAAAAATATTAAAGCTGAAGTAAAAGTGATTTACCAGACGCTGGACAATCTGCACAAAGCTTGCCCGGACCATTTGGGCGATTGGTATTTCTCCGGAAACTACCCAACGCCCGGCGGAAACAAGGTGGTAAACAAAGCATTTTTAAATTGGATGGAAGGGAAAAACCAGCGCGCTTATATGTGAGATGAGGTGCGGGGATTGAGGAAAAAAACCGCTTGCAGTTGAAATGTCTGAATTTAGGTTGATAAAAGAAGCATCGGTTTTGGTTATCTGATTTCGTTGATGAATTTAGGTTGATAAAAGAAGTATCGGTTTTTGATCGTCTGTTTTCGTCAATGAATTTAGGTTGATAAAAGAAGCATTGGTTTTTGATCGTTTGTTTTCGTTAATGGATTTAGGTTGATAAAAGAAGCATCGACTAAATAGCTTTTTACAAGTCCGAACTATCAACTATCAACTACAAACTAATTGATCGCTGGAAAAACAAAATGCGTAACCAATCGGTCCAAAATAATAAATGCGGCAATAATCAGCGCAATTCCAGCTACGTAATTCAACCGATGGACTAACTTAACCGAAATTTTGTCCCGAAGTTTATTGGCATAAAAAGCTTTGGTGGAGTCTAATCCGAACTGTACAATCAGGATCGTTAAAAACATAATGGCTATTTTGAGTTGCCGGTGCGGCACGCCGATGTGATAAACGGTACTTGCCGTTCCGATCACGGTAATCCAATGAAACAAGATGGTCGGGTTGAAAATACACATCAGGAACCCTTTGAAAAAGTAACCCGTACGGTTAACTTTTGCAGGCGTGTGGCTGTTGAAATCTACATTGGCTTTTTTGAGCAGGTAATGGATGCCGATACACAATAAAATAATGCTTCCGGCCACGCCCAGCCAAACTTTGATCCGCGGCGGTATCTCAAACAACTGAGAGCCGAAAATGATCGCCCCAACAAAAACCACGTCACTCGAAACCACACCCAGGGCCAAAGCTACCCCGGCATGAAAGCCTTTCTCGATACTGGTTTTGATCAGTGCGAAAAAAACCGGCCCGGTAATAAAGGTTAAAACGATACCGATACCAATACCAGAAATAATGGCTTCAATCATCCTTTAGCTTACAAAATTATCAACATTCAGCGCGAATATGCAATTTTCCTGCTTCAACCGGTAATAAATACAGGCCGTAAGGGCATTATGTATAAATAGTGCCAAAATATTTATAAAATTACTTTTATGTTCGCATTCTAATAGTTCCAACTCACTTAAAAACCAACAAATCAAATGTCTCAACCAGCGACAAAAAGTTATGCTTCGGCATTATACTCTTTAATTACCGTATTCTTTTTCTGGGGATTTCTGGCTGCATCCAACGGCGTGTTTATCCCGTTTTGTAAAACCCATTTTCATCTGACACAGTTTGAATCTCAGCTGATTGATTTTACATTTTATGGCGGTTATTTTATCGGTTCGCTGATTTTGTACTTTATTTCCCAACTTACAAAAGTAGATCTGCTCAATAAAATCGGGTATAAAAACGGTATTGTTTATGGTTTGCTGATCTCTACCGTTGGTGCGCTGGCAATGGTTCCGGCAATTAACAATGGCCATTTTGCTTTTATTTTGAGCGCGTTTTTTATTGTTGCCGTCGGGTTTTCGCTGCAACAAACGGCTGCGAATCCATTCGTGGTAGCTTTAGGGCCGCCGGAAACAGGTTCAGACCGGCTGAATTTTGCCGGTGGCGTGAATAATTTCGGCGGATTGCTGGGGCCGATCATCGTGAGCGTGGTTTTGTTCGGTTCTTCGCAGGGCAGCAGCAGTCAAAGTGATGTGAGCATTACTTCCGTAAATAACCTATATTTTATTTTGGCGGGATTATTTTTGGCTGTGGCACTTTTCTACAGGTTCTCCAACCTGCCAGCAATCAACAGTACAGAAAAAGTAGATGCAAGTACACGTGCCAATGCGCCTTTGCTGTTTATAACGCTCGGTTTCCTGATGATTTTGGTGGCCAATCCGTTGGAAAAGATGACTGGTTTGCGCAATGCTTACTTTATTTATACAGCACTGGCAATCATTCTTTTATCGATCATTTATGTGCTCATTACCCCAAAAACCAATCCTGACAGTTGGGGTGCGATGCAATATCCGCAACTGGTTTTGGGGATGCTGGCTATTTTTACCTACGTTGGGGTGGAAGTAACGGTACAAAGTAATTTAGGCGCGCTTTTGAAGCTACCTGCTTTTGGTGCTTATGCAGATTCTGCCATCAAACCGTTCATTTCTTTGTATTGGGGAAGTTTGATGATCGGCCGATGGACGGGTGGGATCAGTGCTTTTAAATTGGCCAAATCAACCAAAAATATTCTGACAGTGGTAGTTCCGTTTGTGGCTTTTGGTGTGGTTTTGTTTTTCAATCATATTTCGGGTACAGACGTGAGTAATTTATATGGTTATGCTGTATGCGTAACGGTTCTGATCGTGGCTTTCTTTTTGGGCCGGAATATACCAACCCGCGTACTCATGATCTTCGGTTTGTTGGGTATGTTTGCCATGATTGTAGGCTTATTAACCACCGGAACGATTGCCATTTATGCTTTTTTAAGCGGCGGTTTGTGCTGCTCCATCATGTTTCCAAGTATCTTTTCGCTTGCCGTTGCGGGTTTGGGCAAACATACCAGTCAGGGTTCTGCGTTTTTAATCATGATGATTTTGGGCGGATCTATTATCCCGCCGGTTCAGGGGATTTTGGCCGATACTGCCGGGATCCATATTTCTTACATTATCCCGGTAATCTGTTTTGCTTACATCACTTTCTTCGCGATCAAAGTTGGGCCGGCATTGAAAAAACAAGGTATCAACATGAACAATGTGGTTGCCGGCGGCGGACACTAATTTTATATGCCTAAAAAAAGCTTCGATTCTATCTTCATGCACCTGGCTACCGATCTGGCCTTGCGCTCTCACTGCGTAAAAGCACAGGTTGGTGCAGTTTTAACCAAAGATACCCGTATCATTTCCATCGGTTACAACGGGCCGCCCGCCGGAACGCACAACTGTGATGAAGAATGGCCGGAACATGGTTGTGCACGCGATTCAAAAGGAAGTTGTTCTTTAGCATTACACGCAGAGCAAAACGCCATTTTATACGCGGTAAAAAACGGTGCAAAATTAGAAGGTGCAACTTTGTACGTCACGCTTTCGCCGTGTTTGCCTTGTGCACGTTTAATTTTTTCGGCTGGAATTAGTGCCGTATTTTACCAAAAATCTTATGCAGCTTATAAAGGTTTGGCTGCGGATGAAGGCGTAGATTTTTTAAACCGGTTTGGTGTATCGGCAATGCAATACGATTTGGCAGAGTGATCAGGTCTAAATTTTGTTGCTTATATTTTCAATGCTTCTTTTATCGGCCTAAAAACCAAACCTGAAATTACAGGCATAAAAGAAGCATGATCTTTTTTGCTAAAAGAATTTAAACAAATTTTAAACTTTTTAGAGCTTGTTTGAATTTTTTTCCGGCTATTTTGGCTAAAGCCATATCTAACCTACTACAATCCACGGCCTGAAGGCCGTGGCAATTTTGAACGCATTGTTTTGCATTTTTATACCCACCGGCTTGTTTCGTCATGGCGGTTATTAAAATTTAATTGCCACGGCCTTCAGGCCGTGGACAAAAGCTACGCATGAACATGGTTTTAGCCAAAAAAAATACAGGATACCAAAATTTATGGCATAAAAGAAGTATGATAATTATTGATCCTGAACTCGTTGAAGGAGATGATAGAAATCTAAAATTTTAAATTTCTGATAGCATTAACTTTTTGCAAAGCAAAATCCAATTGTTGTTGTGGGCTGAGGTTGGTATTATCCAGAATCACGGCATCATCGGCCCGCACCAGCGGACTTTCTGTGCGCGTGGTATCCTGGAAATCACGGTCGGCGATATTATCAAAAACTTCGTGCAGCGTAATTTCCTGGCCTTTTTCCTTCAGTTCTTTATAACGGCGTTCTGCCCGGATTTTCGGATCGGCCGTCATGAATAATTTCAGTTGAGCATTTTTAAAAACCATTGTGCCAATATCACGGCCATCCATCACAATGTTTTTGGATTTGCCCATGCGCTGCTGCTGTTTCACCATTTCGTAACGCACTTTTTTGATCGCAGAAACAGCACTCACATTTTTAGAAACCGGCATTTGCCTGATCTCCGCAGAAACCTCCTCGCCATTGAGCATAATATGCGTTTCGTAATCGCGCGAATTGAAGTTAAGATGAATATTTTTCAGTGCTTCTTCTACCTGGTTCAAATGATGAATATTAATGTTATTCCGCAGAAAATACAACGTTACGGCCCGATACATGGAACCGCTATCAACATAAATAAAATTAAGCTGCTTGGCCAATGCTTTAGCCAATGTACTTTTTCCGCAGGAGGAATAGCCGTCAATCGCTATTACAAAATTTGTGTTCATGTTGAGGCCAAAGATAATTGAATCCGGCAAAATGTGCACGAAAAGGAAATGCTTCTTTTATCAACCTAAATTCATCAACGAGAGTAGATGATTAAAAGCCAATGCTTCTTTTATCAACCTTTTTTTAGTGTGAATAAATCCAACTGAATAATTAAAATTGTTAAAAGGAAATGCTTCTTTTATCGTAGATTTTTGGATGTAAAATTATTATCCACGTTAGAAAAAAGACCTTGGCACAGCTCTTGAACTTTAATAGGTTTGCACCACATTTGTACATAAATTTAACAACACTGCCACATTGGCGTTTAAATACGGTTTTAAATGAGTTTTGACCCTTTTGATTTTAACAATGCTTTGCCTATTATAAATGAAGAATCAGAGTTTTTTCCTTTGATGTCATCAGAAGATGAAGAAGAAATGAACAATGAACAAACGCCGGAGATACTGCCAATTTTACCGCTTCGCAACACGGTTTTGTTTCCCGGTGTAGTAATCCCGATTACAGTTGGCCGTGATAAATCTATCAAACTAATTAAAGATGCTAATAAAGGAAATAAGATCATTGGTGTAGTTGCCCAAAAAGATACCAGCATAGAAGACCCGAATTATGACCAGTTAAATCATGTAGGTACGATGGCCTTGATTATCAAAGTGTTGCAAATGCCGGATGGAAATACAACCGTAATTATACAGGGTAAAAAACGCTTTTTGCTGAAAGAACAAGTGCAAACTGAGCCATATATCAAAGCCAGCATTGAGCCTTTTAAGGAAATTAAAGCCACTGAAAATAAGGAATTTAAGGCGATGGTTTCTTCGGTGAAAGATATGGCGATGAACATTATCCAGCTTTCGCCAAATATCCCGACGGAAGCAGGAATTGCCATAAAAAATATTGAAAGCACATCGTTTCTGGTCAATTTCATTTCTTCCAACATGAATGCGCCGATGACGGTAAAGCAGCATATCCTGGAAGTGGCCAACCTGCATGAACGTGCACAGATGGTGCTGGAACATTTAACGATTGATTTGCAGATGCTGGAACTGAAAAACCAAATTCAATCCAAAGTCCGCGTTGATTTGGATAAACAACAACGTGATTATTTCCTGAACCAGCAGCTTAAAACCATTCAGGAAGAACTGGGCGGCAATTCGCCGGATATGGAAGTGGATAACCTCCGCAGCAAAGGCAGCAAAAAAAAGTGGTCAAAAGAAGTAGAAGCTCATTTCAATAATGAACTGAACAAACTGGCGCGCATCAATCCGGCCGCGGCGGATTATTCGGTACAAATTAATTATCTGGAATTACTGACCGAACTGCCCTGGAACGATTTCACCAAAGATAATTTCGATTTGAAGCGGGCACAAAAAGTGCTGGACAAAGATCATTTCGGGTTGGAAAAAGTGAAGCAGCGGATCATTGAATATCTGGCGGTGCTGAAACTGAAACACAATATGAAAGCACCGATCCTGTGTTTGGTTGGCCCTCCGGGAGTTGGAAAAACTTCTTTGGGGAAATCCATCGCACGGGCTTTGGGCCGAAAATATGTGCGGATGGCTTTGGGCGGGATCCGGGATGAAGCCGAAATCCGCGGTCATCGCAAAACCTATATCGGTGCCATGCCAGGTCGAATTATTCAGTCGATAAAAAAAGCTGGTGCCTCAAACCCGGTTTTTATTTTGGATGAGATTGATAAAGTAGGCAATGATTTCCGCGGAGATCCTTCCTCTGCTTTGCTGGAAGTGCTTGACCCTGAGCAAAATAGTGCTTTTTACGATCATTATGTAGAGATGGATTATGATCTTTCCAACGTGATGTTCATCGCCACGGCAAACACATTGAGCACTATTCAGCCGGCTTTGCTTGACCGGATGGAAATTATTGAAGTAAATGGCTACACGATTGAAGAAAAAGTAGAAATTGCCCGCCAGCATTTATTGCCAAAACAACGCGAAGCACACGGTTTAAAAACCAAAGATGTCACCATCAAAAATAACGTGATGGAGAAAGTAGTGGAAGATTACACGCGCGAATCCGGTGTGCGAAACCTGGAAAAGAAAATCGGTTCACTGGTTCGAGGTATCGCCAAAAGCATTGCGATGGAAGAAACTTATTCATCAGCCATCAACAAAGAAGATGTAGAAAAAATCCTGGGCGCGCCCATCTATGATAAAGACAGTTACGAAAATAACAACGTTGCCGGCGTAGTTACCGGTTTGGCCTGGACGCAGGTTGGCGGCGATATTTTGTTTATCGAAGCCAGTTTAAGTCCGGGAAAAGGCCGTTTGACCATTACCGGAAGTTTGGGCGATGTGATGAAAGAATCGATATCCATCGCATTGGCTTACATCCGTGCGCACGCTGTTAGTTTTAATATTGATGCCCGCTTGTTTGATCAATGGGATGTGCATGTGCATGTTCCGGCCGGTGCAACGCCAAAAGACGGACCATCTGCAGGGATTACGATGTTAACCGCTTTGGTTTCAGCCTTTACCCAGCGAAAAGTAAAAGAACATTTGGCCATGACGGGTGAAATTACGCTCCGTGGGAAAGTATTGCCGGTGGGCGGGATCAAGGAGAAAATCCTGGCTGCAAAAAGGGCAAATATTAAAGAGATTATCTTGTGCAAATCCAACCAAAAAGATATTCTGGAAATCAAGGAATCTTATATCACGGATATGAAATTTTATTATATTTCGGAAATGAAGGAAGTGATCAACTTGGCTTTAATGCCCGATAAGGTAGAAAACGCTTTGGATTTGACTATTAAGGAAGATGCTAAAGTGGTTTTGAATTAAAAAGAAAATATATTAAACAAAAAGGCACTTAATTTTATAGTGCCTTTTTTTATTATAGGATTTTTTTACTACTTTTCAAACTCAAACCTAAAATCCATGAAAAAAATTTACACCATTTTATTAACGCTGGCTGTCTTTTGTATTTCTCACAAAGTAAACGCCCAGCAAATTATTGATTCCGGTACAGGCCGTGCCCAAAATGTTTTTGTTGAACTTGGAGGGCAGGGCCTTTTGTTTACAGTTAATTATGATACCCGTTTCAGTAATAAAAGGAATGGTATCGGCGGCCGTGTAGGAATTGGATATTTAGCTGCCAGCGGAGACCATCTTACAACTATCCCTGTCGGTATAAATTATTTATTAGGAAAAGGAAAAAACTTTTTTGAGGTTGGACTTGGGGCAACCTATATAGGTGCAGGCGGTAACGATAGTTCTTTACTTTTTGATGAAAATACCAGCAATGTTGTTGGTACAATGAGTTTTTCGTATCGCTT
>JAABUS010001566.1_pt1 | contig 48807 bp, 44 predicted proteins | sample 5560161 | NCBI WGS metagenome assembly JAABUS01 (sample SAMN10711885, study PRJNA513376) | rock metagenome | isolation source: Antarctica rocks | place: Antarctica: Victoria Land, Trio Nunatak nord | collected 2016-01-04 | reverse complement strand
TATTATTTCACTTCGCCTGTAACGAAGAAGCATTTATATAATGTTAGAGATCAGCATAGAGCGAGTCATATGAGTGTAATGTAACGAGTATATAAATGCTAAGGAAGAAAAGTATCTAGAAGAGCAGAATCGACTATCTATATGACTCAGAGAAACATAAGCTAACTCTGAATAGAGTTGATCTTGAAACAACTCTATAGCCTAGCGACGAGTGATCGACGATAGTCAGAAACATAGTCATCAACATAGTCATCAACATAGCTATCAACATAGATGCGTAGCTAAAATCGTAACAATAATAGCTTTAAGCTGAACATTAAGTGTATATGCTTCATGCTTGTAGATAGATGAAGATGATAGAAAGTCTCAACTTTGACAATGATTAAGTAGAAATCTAGCTGTTTATCTTTCAAATTCTTGCATGATCTTGTGATTTTGACGTTTCTGAAAGATAGTCAGATCTGATCATTTATCTTGTAGATGACGTCTCGTTTATGTTTATTGATCTGAGCTTTGATGATCAGCTTAGTCTTTTTCAATTGTTGATGATTGAAGTTCAGTAACTCTTTCATTTGAATGATAATATCATTTGCTTTTCTAGCTTCAATTCATTCACAAGTGATTTCATAGTCAGTTGTATCTGAATCGAAACTCATTCGAGAGTGAAATTCTTTATTGAAGTAGAAAGAAATCATTGAGATGATCGAGAATGTATTGACATTGTCACTAAACTCAATCATAAATATTCATTTAGCTTAATTGTTCTGCATGTAATTACAGTAAATTCTGAGTTCGCGTTCAACGTCTTAATTAACTCGCTCTGTTTGATCGTTGATCTCAGAATGATAAGCAGTGAATAGATTAGCAATAATTCGTAGTCGCTCACAAAGACTCTTTCACATAATAAATATGAATTGAGAGTCTCTATTTGAAACAATAGAACTGAGTAGATTATGCAGTCAATAGACGTTTCATAGCATGATTCAAACTGTTTCTTCAACTGAAATGTCATTGTCTTCTCAATGATAGAAAACATAGTGATGTTCTTTGATGAGATGACATATGATTGTGCAAATGATGTTATAGTTTTCTGACGAAGATAGCTCAGTGATAAAGTTTATAGCTATATCTTTTCAGCGTTTCTGTGAGATTGAAAGAGAATGATGAAGTTCATTAATGCTATCTCTAGAAGCTTTGCTTCGCTGACAAGCATGACAGTTTCAAATGTATCATCAAATAGTAACTTGATGATCTGATCAATAGTAGAAACGCTGAACTAGATCAATGATTCATCTATTGTCAAGATGAGAGATTAAAGATTGATCATGCACTTCTTGTAGTAATTTCGTATGCATGTTCTCAGAGACTCACAGTAGATTTTTTCTAAATAAAACATCGTCAATAATTTCGCAGTTTTTCATCTTAGTGCTATGAAGCTTGAGCTTGTTGTCATTTTTAGCTCATTTATATTCGCTGCAGAACTCATTCATTTCATTGACTAATTGTACTCTCTGATAGAGATTGACTTCTGATTTCGAATTTGCGCTTGATTTCAAGTCAATAGATAGAATATCAACTTTATCAAAAATAAGAATAGTTTGAAAGTGATTTTCAAATTGTTTAGCTGATTCAAAGATGTTTGCTAGAAACATTTGAGTTAATGCATTAACTTTAGTGTTCATTTTGCCTGATATAAAGATGATCTGAAAATTGAACTTCAATAGAATGTTCAGATAGTTGACTTGTCGTTGACTCAACTGTTTGTTTTTCATGAAGATTTTCAAAGTCTGATGATCAATGAACATCTGAATGAGTAGTTTAATGCATTTCAGCTTGAATCATCAGTGTTTGAAACATTGAATAATGACTAGCAATTTCTTGTCATAGACATAATAGTTGATTTCAGCAAGAATCATGCTTTTGCTGTAGAAAGTCATCGAGTGAAGTACATTCTCATCATTGTACTGAGACAGTATTTCATCTTTTACATAGTTTGATGCATTGATTTTCAAAATAGTCTGATGTTTGAGATTGAAATGACGAAGAACTGAAGCGAAACTGATCTGTTTCTTCAGATTACTGAAAGCTTGAATGCAGACTTCATTTCAAACAAAAGACGTGGTTTTTCTAGTTAATTAAGTGAATGATTTGACTAGTTTAAAGAAGTCTCTAATGAAATGATGATAGAAGTTCACAAATTTCATGAAGTTCTGAATTTCTTTCAAATTGATTGAAGTAGTTCAGTTGACTATGATGATCATCTTGCTTGAATTCATGCAAAGATCTTGTTCTGATACAATGACTTCTAGAAAGACTGTTTCTTTTACATCAAATTCACACTTTTAAATATTCATCTGCAGTTCAGCTTTGCGTAGTCAACTCAATACTAGTTTGACGTAATCTTTATGTTTCTTTCTTGTTTTGCTATAAATGAGAATGTCATCTAGATAGACTTGACAAAAGTTGTTCAGAAAGTCTCATAGAATGTCATTCATATATTGCTGAAAGAAGATCAATTTGTTAGTTAGTTCAAATGATAGCACTTTGTATTTATATGCTTCTAAAGCAGTGATAAAAATGATGTAATTCTCGTTATCAAGATGCATTTGAAGTTTGTTGAACGCTGATATGATGTTCAATCTAGTCAGATGCTTGCAACTCACTATTTTATCAATGATCTCATTTATTAACGATAAAGAATATTTATTTCTTTTGAAAATGACATTTAGCTTTCAATAGTTCACGCAGAATCAAAGATCTTCATTTGCTTTAAGAGCGAATAAAACGAGAGAGAAATAGAAAGTTTAACTGAAAGTGATGAATCTCTTTGACAAGTTCTCGTTTAAGTACTTCTTTACTTTCAGAAGTTTGACAGAAAACATTTGATAAACTCAACAGTGAAAAAGCATTGAATCACTGATGAGCTCAATTTTATGATCATAGAAGCGATGAGAAGATAGTTTATTCAATTGAGCTTGATCAAAAACATTTAGAAACTCATGATATTTTGATGACAGCTTCGCTTTAATATCTTTCAAATTCTGAGCAGTTTCATTGATTGAAGAAACATTTAAAGCGTTCAAATTGCACTGAGTATTATACGCGATTTCTCTATTGATGTTCATTATGAATAAAGCAAAGACTTCAATCTTGTTCTTCTTTGAATGATTCAACAATGTTTTGAATGAAGCGACATTTATGCTTTGAATTGAGAATGACTCTTTCTGAATTGTAGTTGAAACAAATCATTTGAGCATTCTAGAAATCTTTAACTGAAAGATAAAAGTAAATAAAGTTGATCGCGATCAACTTAAGTGCTTTGAATTAAGAGAGATTGAAAAAATCGAAATGAAAGTATTTAATTGATTCGAAAAAACGATGACGTTGATTCACATATTCAGTAATATTTCATTTTTATTCATTCATGATTTTCTCAATATGACTTCGTGATGATTGATGTCAGCTATCAACATAGAAACAGTCAATTTCTTATGACTTTCAATGATGAGATTCAATAGAATTTTATGAGTGATAGTTTTCTTAAATATTTTTTCATCATATTCTTTTATTAACTTCTCTTTTGTCAGTGAAATAGGTTGAATTTTCAGCTCTTTACATACTCTATTGACTAGATTGATATGTATGATCATATAAACGACTGAATCACTGTCTATCAAAGAACAAAGACTGAATGATTCATTCTGCAAGATGAGAAAAGCATTGATTAGAAATGACTTATCAAAGTAATTCTCTTTCAATAGAATTTCATCTAGATTGCACAAAGATATAATCTTCACTTCAGTGACTGTTGAAAAAATGACTAGTTTTTTGACTTGAACTTTGATTCAGTATTGAGTTCAAAACAATCGTAGTTCTCATTAACTGCATTGACTTTGATAGATTGATTCTGTCATGATTCTAGCCTTGTCAGACTCAGTCTTCTAGTCTTGTCAGATCTATTCTCGCTTCGTCATCTTGACTAGTCTCTATTGAGTCTAGCGTTGACTGAGAAACACATATATGTAGCCAGCTTCTTTTCTGTAGCTATCTTTCTTTCTTAGCATTTATTTTCTAGTTAAATGAAACTCATATTGACTCGCTCTATGCTGACTTCTAACAGATTCAAGCATTTTCTGAAACTATGATCTGATTTGTGATATACAAAACAGATTTCAACTAGAACGTCTGCATTCTTGACGCTAGTCAAAACTGCGCTGCGTGACTTTAATCAGTCAGACTTCGAAGCAAAAGATTAAATAGCAATAGTTGCTTTAGAAATGATGATCTTTGAATCATTGCATTTGAGTAGTTTGTTCTTGATCTCTCGAACTGCTCTATGTTCATTGTTCAAGCAAATCAAATAGTTTCAAATATCTACAATTCATGTTTGCATGAATGTATTTTCTGCTCAATTCAATTAATTGCTCAATCATGATTTCACAGACTCAGACTCATTAAATTCTGATTGACTGAATAGTTGAAAGTGCTTCTAGCGCGATTTATTCAAATATTGAATATGAAAATCATCAACTATCTTCTGAGCATTCATAAATTCATCGTCATCAGCGTTGTATCAATTGAGATCATTGTCATAGTCATTTCATTTGACTTTATACTGAAGTCATCTTCAATATCAACGAAAATTCAATATATCATCGATTTTTCATTCATCTTCATCGTTTATCACTATTGACTTAAAGAACTTGTTTTTTTGATCAGGCAAAAGATCATCAATGACGAGACGAAGCAGATCAGAATGAAATACATCATGAACATGCATAGTCTCTGATAATTTCAGCTTATATGACGAGTCAATAAGATTTAGATTGATGAAAAGATCAAGCATTTTATCGTCTAGCTTCTTGAAAGATCTCGCTGTAATGATGTTTCGTTTATTCAGAAACATTTTTGATTCAATCTTATAATCAACTTCTTTTCTATGCTTATTAGCTTGTTAAATCATTTGTTCTCTTGTTTTGACTAGAGATTCGCGAGCAAACGTCAAGATCTTGTTCATATGTTCAGATATATTCTCGACTTTAGTCGCTTGCAAGCGTTCACAAAAGCTTTCATATTCGATTGTATCGAGTTCAAAGCTTATATGAGAATGAAAGTCTTTGTTTAGAAAGAAAGAGATCGAGAAGATGACTGAGAACAAAGCATTATTGTCAACAAACTCAATCATGAGTAGTAGCTTAGCTCAGTTATTCTGCATGTACAAACAGAAAAATTGAAGATATCTTTCAACGTTCTGATTGACTTGTTCACTTTGATCATCGATTTGAGAATGATAAACAGTGAATAGTTGAAGATTAATGCTCAGTCTTTTGCAAAGAAACTTTCATAGAATGAAGATAAATTTAGAATCTCGATTCAAAACAATAAAATCGAGTAAATCATGTATTCAATATATTCACTGAAGTATTAGCTCAGCTGTTTTTTCTGCTGTGATTTCTTCGTCATCAGTAGAACAAGAAATATAGTGTCATTTCTTTGACAGTTTACATATTACTGTTAGTATGACGTTTTTGTCTTCAGAAAAAGATAAATCGATGATGAAATTCATGACTATGTTCTTTCATTACTGTTCAAGTATGAGTAAAGAATGTAGTAATTCATTGAATTTATCTTGAAGAGCTTTTGATCGCTAACAAATGTAGCAGTTTCAAATATATTTATTAATTTTCTTTTGCATTGAGAATCAATAGTAATATCTTCTTATTGCTTTCATCGTTCTAAGAATTTTGAAATGATCAATAGAAGATTGATCATGAACTTTTCGAATTAACTTTATTTGAAGATACTCATTGAAGAAAACTCATAGAAGATCATCTCAATATAGTATTTCGTTCTGAACTCAACAATTTCTTAATTTAATATCTTTGTATTGAGCTTTATCTTTTGATACAACTTCACGAAGTAAAACACAATTCTCGTTGATTTTATTAGCTTTTAAAATCAATCAATAAATTGATTCATTGTTCTCTTTCTTCTTCAGATCAGCGATTTTCATTCGATTCAACGTCAGAATCGTAGTTTGCTGATAGCAACATCATTCATTCTTGAAGCTTCTAGAAACTGAATTGACTTGATGAGTCAATGCATTGACTTTGATGTTTTGTTTGCCTGAGTGATACATGATTTTGAAGTTGAAGTCAACGAGCTTTTGAACTCAACGCATCTGACATCTACTCAGCTCTTTATTCTTCATTAATGACGTCAGAGCTTGATGATCAATGAACATCTTGATTGATAGTTCAGTCAATTTTAGCTTAGATCATCAATGCTTGAATGCTTGAATGATCATTAGTAACTTCTTGTCATATATCTCGTAATTGCACTCAGCGAAGCTTAAGTTCTTGCTGTAGTAAATCATTGAATGCAATGTTTCTTCATCATCATACTGAGAAAGTATGTCATCGTTGACGTAGTTGAATGAGTCTGTTTCAAGAATAGTCTCTTTATTCTAATCAAAATGACGAAGAATAAATGCTTCAGTCATTTGTTTCTTCATATGATTAAAGATTGTTTGACAAGCGTGATCTCATTCAAATATCATCTCTTTTTAAATGAGTTGAATCATTGATTAAACAATCTTCGAGAAGTTCTTTATAAAGCGACGGTAGAAATTGCAGAAGTCAATAAAGAACTGCATCTGAGTGAGATTTGTAAAAGTAAATCATTCAACAACTGCTTGTATCTTTCGAGAATTCATCTTCAGTTTCTCAATGAATAGCAATAGTTCTAAAAAGCTGATCTCTTGAACGTGAAACTTGCATTTGTTTATATTCATTTGTAGATTGATCTCTCATAGTTTATGTAAAACTAGTCGTATATGTTTCTTATGTTTCTTCAGTGTTTTGCTGTAAATGATAATGTCATCTAAATAAATCTGACAAAACTGATGTAGATAATCAAACAGCACGTCGTTCATATAACGTTGATAGAAAGTCGAGTTGTTGATTAATTCAAAAGACATCACGTGATATTTGTAGAATTTAAAAATAATAATAAAGATAGTCAAATCTTCGCTTCTTGAATGCATGTGTAGTTTGTTGAAGACGACTATTATATTCAATTGAGTCAGATACTTGCTATCTTAAATACAAGCGAGAGTTTCGTCTATTAAGAGTAGAGAATAGCGATCTCGTTTGATCAAAGCATTGAGCTTTCTATAATTGATGCAGAAATGCAGACTATCATCTTTCTTTTCAATGAATAGTATGAGCGAAGCATATGAGATTGAGCTGAAAGATATAAAGTTCTTATTCAGATGTTCAATCAGATAATTCTTCATCTTTTGAAGCTTGTAATCAGACATATGATAGAGACAACTTCAAGAAGACGTTTTCTCATCTGTTAACTCAATTTTGTGATCATAGAGACGATGAGAGAGTAGTTGATCAGTCATAGCTCAATTAAACACGTTTAGATAGTCATGATATTTTGAAGAAAGCTTAGCTTTGACTTCTTTCAAGATCTCTTTGTATGAAAGCTTTTGTAGATCTACATCTTCGAGTTTATTTCTAGCTGTTTTTAGAAGTTGATCAATTTTCGTAATGATGATCGCGAAAGTAGTCATATTCAATCATTTGACTAGTAATTTATATGCTGCAGTCTTTATCATTGCTATGTTCATTGAATCAAAAGACGAAGCAAAGTTGACTGAATTAAATGATTTCACGATTTTATTGAATGAAGATGACTTCTCGCTGAGTCTAGTAACGACAGAAGAGATAAATCTCTTTAGTATTTGAGTAGAAGTTGAGCTTTTCTGTTCTATCGCGATTTTCTTGATGACAGAAAGAAAAGTCAAGCTAGCATCAATATGAGTCTTTGAATCAAAAAATTGAAGACGATCGTTTCTCATATCAATTATTGTCTCGATTTTATTCATTCATGTTGTTTTAAGAATCATCTGATGCTGATTCAATTGAGTAATCAGCATAAAGATGAAACGTTTCATATGATCTTGAAGAGTCAGATTCAAATAAATTGCATGAGTAATGAGCTTTTTTGCATAATGATCATTGAATCTTCTTATTGACTTGAACTTGATTAAAAATAACGATTCAATTTGCAAATGATCACAAACATTCTGCGCGATTAATTCATCAATGAATGAATAGTCAGCTGTTTCAGTGTTAATCAATGACTTTAATGAGTAACTAATTTCATCGCTAAATAGTATACATTCAGTAGTCAAAGATTTCAAGACAAAAAGATCATCTGATGAACTTGTTATTGAAGAAATTAACACATCTTTCATCACGTCTTTGATGAAAGTCACTAGTTTTTTATCTCATTCTTCAATTTCTCTGTAAATAATTTCTTCTCTTCTTTTGACATGATAATCTCATTGAGACAAGAAATGAATGCATGAGATGTTGAAGTACTAGTCTTCAGCTGAGAGCAGTTCTTTGAAAGATGACTCGATACTTTGCAATTGAAGCAGATGATTGACATTCTTAATCATTCAGATTCAAGAATGAAAAAAGTAGCAAGTTGAATATAGCTAGTAATCAAGGCTGAAGCTGATATCAACGAAGAAACAAAACGTTTTTTCGAAGCTGCTATCAATTTGACTGTTCATTGCTCATCACGTAGCTGATAATTGACTTGTTGTTTGTTATTTACATCTTGAAGAAAGATCTTGAGCTTATCAAGCAAGCTAAGCTTTATGAGACAAACTGACAACACGTTCTGAAGATGATTGTTGATTTTATTCTGAATGTTGTTCATCAAAGTGATATCATTGTAGTTCAGAAAGCTGAATATTTTAGTGAATTCTGAATAAAAAGAGCTGAAAGACTTGTTGAGCTGCTTCAGAGTGACGTATTTGCAACGACACTTTCAAATCAGATTCTGATCTTCGTAAATTTCTTTCAAATGTTTCAGTAACTCTGATAGTGACTGATAGAATGAGAAAGCATCAACATGATGCTTTGCATAAATTTGCTGATCAGCATCGTCTTCTAGTCTGAAAATCACATAGACAATATGAATCTTTTCAGTAAAGTAATGATTCGCGTTGACATCAAGCTTGTCAGCTATTTTAATGTTTCATGACTTTCAGATAAAGTCATCTGTTTTGATGAAGATGAGTGAATTCAAAAGCTTAACAAACTTGTGATGATTGTTTTCGTTTTCAGATAAAGTAGAAGATTCTTGTTGAAAGTGAGCTTCAAAAGTCGAGCTTCATTCAACTTTCTGATTGACTCGTTGCTCAGCTGACTGAGTATCTTGACGAAGCATAGATTGATTAGCTTGACGTTGTTTTACTCTGAAGTTCAATCACTCATCTTGTAACTAATTAATCTTTTTCTCTAGCTCATCATTCTTGTCAAAAGCAACTTCTAGTTGTTTCGCTTTCTTTTTGTGATTGTCTTGTACAAGAAGTCAGTATTTATTAAGTTATAAAGTCAAGTCTTGCTGACTTCGAAGCTCATTCAGCATATTGATGACTTCGCTGAATTGATTGCTGATTCAATGAAACAGTTGTTCTTTGATGTTTATGTTTTATGCAATGACAGCTTTCTCAGCTTCAATTGAAGCATTGATGAGTAGAAGTGAAACTCTTCTATTGACAGTGCTTCTAAGCAGACGAGTTTTTCAAAACTCAACTGACTCAATGTTGCATGTCATGATGAGAGAAGATAAAAGTTGTTGAGATAAGAGTAAATGAGAGATTAATGTTTTGAATTGATGTTTTTTGATGAGTGAAAATTCAAAGAATCTCTTGTGAATTTCAGATAATAATTGAGTGCTTTATTCAAAGAATCTCTTGCGAATAGAATGATGAAAATGAATGTAGAATCAAAGAATTTCTTGCAATCTAAAATGATGATGCAAATTTGAAGAATTTCTTGCAAATTTTCCTTACTGAATAGATTGTTTCATATCATTTATTCGTTGATAGCAGAGTAAATAATGAGCATTTATCTAATGTTAAAGATCAGCATAAAGCGAGTCAATATGAGTGTCATTTAACTAGAAGATAAATGCTAAGAAAGAAAGATAGCTACAGAAAAGAAGCTGACTACATATATGTGTTTCTCAGTCAACGTTAAACTCAATAGAAACTAGTCAAGATGATGAAGTGAGAATAAATCTGACAAGACTAAAAGACTGAGTCTGACAAGGTTAAAATCATGACATTAGTAATAGTGATTACTGTTTAATCTTTATATATATCTTGTGTTGTTAAAGAAACAATTATTACACTATGCTTATCTTTGACTTTGTCTCTTACGTCATTACAAGAAGTCTTTGAAACGCGCTTCTTGAATGAAGAATCTGAGAATCACGTTAGTGAAGCATATGCAAAACACATGATGTACATACAGAAGATGAAAAATGATAAGAATGAGAAGAAATAAGAAGAGAATTAAGACTCAATCTGTCATAAGATAAGCATATTTCAAGCATATTCTAAGCAAGATTTTACCTTGTGCTTGCAATCAGAAGAAATGATTGTTGCAGAAGATTGACTTTTAATTAGCATATGCTTGAAAAATGCACTTCTTGATTCAGAAAGTTTTGAAAACAGTGAGCTGCTAGACTGAATGTTGATCTTGAATGCAAAGAGAGCAACGAGCGCAGATCGAGCATATATCATGTCTTTGCTGAGTTTTCTTTTTTATGTATGCTTGAATGAGTCATGCTGAATATTATATATAAGTATATATATATATTATAAATAAATGATAATATATGACAAATTAAAATACAGCATATGCTCTACTTACATCTCAATGAAATCATGTTTCATAGTTTGTAGCAAAGATCACATCACGACAATTATTGAGTATTAACTTTGCATATGCAAGATATAAATATGACTTACATCAACTTCTCACAATGATTTGCATATTGATTAATTAAATCAGAAGAAAACTCAGTTCTAATGTCATTAGTTGTGCATATGCGCAGAATATGTCAATATTACTCAGACTCATTCAAAAATTAAACTTTACGTCAATCATTAAATTTAACAAAAAGTTTGAGAGCATTAATACATGTTATGATTCTAGTCTTCATTTATTCTTCAACTAGTCTTTGTCTGATTTCATTTTAATTGAGTTTAGCGAGAATATAATCTAAAGATGATGTCATTGAGTTTCTGCATCATATGTGTAAGACGTCAACTCAATTGAGTTTAGCACAAAGCTGAGAAACACACATATAAGAATTGAGTTCTTTTCTGTAGATACTTTTCTTTTTTAGCATTTATTTATTAGTTAAATGACATCTTTATGACTCGCTCTAAGTTGATTTCTAACAGTAGATAAATGCTAATCAACTACTCTGCTATCAACGTGTAAATAATACGAAATAATCTACTTCTATTCAGAAAATTCGCAAGAGATTCTTTGAATTACTTTCATCAAAACATACATTCAAATTTACTCAAATTTATTAAATCAATCACTCAAATTTATTACAATCAAATCTATCTATCTATCTTTATCTTTAATTTCTCACAATGACACGCGACTCTGAATCAGTTGAGTCATGAATAGCTCATCTGCTTAAAAGTACTGTTAGTAAATGAGTTTCTCTTATTTCTTTTGATGCTTCAGCGAAATCTCAGAATGTCATGTTAAAACTCTTTCACATGAAATTATGTAACAGCAATGATTAAATAATTATTGAATAATCAGAGTCTTGAAGTGATCACAGTGAGCATGATGAGCATGAACACTCATCTTACTCATTTTGCTCAAGAATGATCAGAATGATCATTCAAAGCAGAAATGACTTGACATGATTCTTTTACATTTATATAACGATGATTGTTCTCTTAAATAGAAGCTTCGTGCTCAATTCATGTAAGTAGTCAATACACATTATTGTTTCAGCTATCTTCAGATCTTAAGTCTAGTAATAATGATTACTATTTGATCTCTGTATATATCTTGTGTTGTTAAAGAGACAATCATTACACTTTAAACATCACTCTTTCACAAGATATCAAAGATGTTCATTTCTTTCAATCATGTTTAGTCAGTCAGAATGAATCATGCTCAGTCAAGAAGCAAGCATCTTCAGTGCAGATAAAATCAAGATCTCAACATTAAACTTGTATCACAATGATCAAAATAAACTTGAAGCATATTTAGTATAAATAAAACTATACATCAAACAACACTCATTTCAGTTCAAGTTCATTAAGAACAAAGTACTCTTTGCATTCATTTATTTAAAAAATAATGCATTCACATGATTTCATCACTATTTAATGAATTATCTGCAGAAGAAATCAGAGAAATGAGAAGAAGAAATCAACATGATATTTCGTGACTCTCAGACATTTAAGAAACATTTAAAAAGAGTATTTGAAAACATTGACAAGAAATGTACAGCAGAATGACAGTTGTACAATCTGCAACAGAAAATCTTTGCAGCAACTTATTCAATCAGCTTTCAGCATATTGCAATGAATATGAAATGAAACGATGCAGCTCTCATTAATCAGTTCTATCAGAAACTGCAAGAGAAAGTCAAGAATGAAATCATTAAAATCAATAAACTTGTTGACTTGCAGAAAATGATATTCAAAGCGATGATCATTGATAACAGACAGTATGAGAAACGTCTGAAAAAAGATAAAGAATTGACTATTTCAGTAGTATTGAATTGAAAGTTCAAGAAGAAATGACAACAGTCATACTATGATTCTCAATCTATAAAGTTAAATGCAACTTAAAAGATATTGATGAACGCTTGTAATAAAACAGTTCAACAGAGCAAGACTTCTTACATATGTGAAAAGCTGAATTATTACTTCAAGAATTGTACTCAGAACAAGTACAAGAATAAGTCAAAGTTTTATGACAAGTAAAACAAATCTTTTGCAGCAACAAAAGAAGATCAGAAAGATAAGCATTAAGTGTTATCATGAACAGCATGTTATGAGAACAACTGTCACACTCATCTGAGCAATAAGAAAGATTTTGAATGATACTTAAAACTCTTATGAAAGAATCGTTTCTACACAGCAATTCATTGTCAATCGAAAGTGCATGATGAGAATAGTGATGAAAGTTCGTTCACTATGATCGTGAAATCAAAGATTCTTGACAGCGAAGCATATGACTTAAATAGATTGAACAACATCAAAGAAGCTATTCATCAAGCAGTTGAAGAAGAAAGTCAACTTAGCAAAACTTTATAAGCATTCACTATTGCAGCAGAAGATGCTCTTAAGCAAGAAGAGAATCATCTTGAAGTAAGAAAAGATTTCAGAAAGCTTATAAGTTAAGCAAGCTTTATAAGCATGTACAACAAATTGTACACTTTCTTTAAGCAGAAAGAGAAAGATTTTTCACAGTGAATGCAACAGATCAAGAATGATATACATTAAGCTATTTATGACACTATGCAAGATGAGTCAATTGCATCGCGCAAAGACATTTGATATCGTGACATAGTTATGAAAAAGTCACTCACAGAAGTCAAGTTCATTAAGCAAGAAGAATATGTATTCTTTAATGAAGATTACATATTCAGAAAGCTTAAACAGATGACAAAAGTTATCAGAGAGAGGTTTAATTTGTATGATTTGAAGAAATATTCACTTAAGAAGATCAATTCAAATTGATTTCAGTACATAAAATAAGTATTAAAAGAAAGAGCTTTTAGTTCAAAAAACTAGAAGACTCTTCAATTAACAAATCATTAAAGAAGTCTAGTTGAAGATCGAAAATCAAAAGCATATTTATTTTCATCAACAACTTGTTGCAGTTATGAATCTGAGTCAAAGTTAATGATCACGCAGCATGATTATTCATAGACAGCGACTGCATTGAGAATTACATATTCTCAGAATTTGCTGAAAAAGCGCAAATATCTACACAGAAGAAGAAAGAATCTTACAATTTGCAAAACTTCGATGAAACACTCATGAAGTACAATAATGAACTAATAGATCAAGAAACTCAATTCATTCATTTGAGACTTAAATGATATTGAAAGAAGTTATGTTTAAATATTACAAAGCAATCAGACAGCAATATAGTTCTAAACATATCATGACTTCATATAATCAATTCAATGATTGATTGAATCAATGAGACAATTGCATTTCTAGATATAAAAACAATGCAATTGCACTCAATATTGAAGTCATTACAAAATGTGAAGATATTTATCATGATGAGCGAAGAAATGCGCGAAGAGTTCAGAGAAATCAATGATGCACAGATGTTATGAAGCAAAAAGATTCAGAGTGATCATTCAAAGAATCTTGCTATCGCTATTATCTTTAAAGAATATCAGAAATATAAGATTCTGTTTAAGAAAGAAAGTGATCAGAAGACATCACTCAAACATCAATCATGAGATCACAAGATTAAGCTCGTTGATGACAAAAAACTCATGAAACAGTTCATTTATTCATTGTTGATAGAAAAGCTCAATGCTTTGCAACAATATCTGAAAGAGAACATGTGAAAAAAATTCATTAAAGAATCACAGTCATCAGCAGAATACTTAATTCTGTTTATTTTGAAATTAAATGAAAGTTTAAGACTATGTATTGACTACAGAATACTGAATAACATCATGATTAAAAACAGCTATTCATTATTGCTTATAGCAGAACTGCAGAACAGACTGCAAAATGCACAGTAATTTATGAAATTCAATATACTTGAAGCATTCAATTGAATATAAATTAAAGAAAAAGATGAGTGAAAGACAGTCTTTTGCACTCAACTAGAGCATTATGAGTATTTGATCATGTCTTTCAACTTAATCAATACTTCAATCACGTTTCAAATCTTTGTGAATAACATACTACAATGTTATCTGAATTAATTCATCATAGTATATCTGAATGATATATTAGTATACTTAAAGACGAAGAAAAAACATGTGCAACATGTTAAGAAAGTTCTACAGACTTTGAAGAAAGTCGATCTACACATCAAGTCAGAAAAAAGTGAATTTTATGTACAGAGTGTACAGTTTTTGAAATTCATAGTCACGTCTCAGAATCTAAGAATGAACTTAAAGAAGATAAAAGCTGTTACGACTTGATTAATGTCAAAGTCAAAGATTGAAGTTTAATTCTTTCTAGAATTCATGAACTTTTATAAATGCTTTATAGAAAGATACTTCAGAATCATCTCATCACTTATGAATCTTACAAGAAAGAACATATTTTTCATGTGAACTGAGAAAGTAGAAGAAGCTTTCAAGAAGCTGAAGAAATTGTTCATCTTTCAATCAATACTGATCATGTTTGAATCAGAAAAACTCATTACGCTCAAGATGAACACATCAGACGAAGTTATTGAAGCATGTATCAGTCAATCAAATGATAAGAAATGTTTGCATCTCATTGCATTTTACAGTAGAAAGCTTACAGACGCTGAATTGAACTATAAAATACACAATAAGAAGCTGTCAACTATTGTTAACTCTTTCAAACAATGAAGAGTGTATCTGAAAGAATCTAGACATCAAGTTCAAGTATATACAGATCATAAGAATCTGCTATACTTTACAATCACGAAAGTTCTAAATTGAAAACAAATTAAATGATCAGAAAAGTTGTCATCATACAACTTTCAAATTCAATATCAAAAGAAATTTGAAAACTTGAAGATCAATATCTTGAGCAGAAAAGCAGATCACATGACAGATAAATCACAGATAAATTAAATTATCTTGCAAGAGAACTCAGATGATTCAATTGTCTATAATAGACAAAACGTAGCTACTTTATGAATCAACAACAAAGATCTTGAGAAATGAGTAAAGCTAAAGTTGACAAAGAACTCAGTCATGCAAAATATTATAAAGAATATTGAGAATAACGCAAACTTTGAGATTATCAATGAAATACTGACATTTCAAGATCTGATCTATGTTTCAACAAAATGCAAATAAGAAATGATAAATGATCATCACAAGTTAATGATACATGAACATCAAGATTTGAATAAAATCATTGAGAGAATATCTAGAATCTACTATTTTTTGAAGATGAGAAAACAGGTAGAAGATATTATCAGAAAGTGCAATGTGTGTATTCATATGAAACATAATCAACATAAATTCTATGAACTTTTGAAAAGTCTCAGCACATCAGATTATGCGTGAAAAAGCATAGCTTTGAACTTCATAATTAAGCTATTTAAGTCAAAGAAAAGAATCATTGAAACAATGTATGATTTTATATTGATTATAACAAACAGATTAATCAAGTATGAATACTTCTTGTCATACAAGAAAGCAACATTTGCAAAGAATTTAACTTACACATTTCTGAGAATGATTGTAGCAAATCATGAATTATCAGATGAGATAATTTTGAATAGAGACAAGCTCTTTACATCGAAATTCTGAAAATTCTTGATGAATCAGTTAGAAATTCATCATAAGAATCAACAGCTTATCATTCATAAACAGATGAACAAATGAAAAGAATGAATCAGACATTGAAACAGTATCTCAGATGCTATATTAACTATAGACAGAATGATTGAGTACAGCTACTGTCAGTAGCACAGTTGACTTTCAATAGCACAACAACAGAAGTAATCAGCATGTCATCATTCTTTGCAAACTATGAGTTTGAGTTGAAGACTTTCAAGAAATCATGTGAATTTGCACAATTAATTCAGAAAGTTATGCTACAGATAGAACAATTGCAGCTGCTACAGAAAGAATTACAGAAGAACATACAGTTTCTTAGCAAGCACATGACTTTGTATGCAAATAAGAAAAGAGATAGAAAATCTACTCTTAAGAAGAGAAACAAAGCATATTTACTAAAACGAAACATCAAAATGAAAAGATCAAGTAACAAACTGAATCATACAAAGCTAGAATCTTATAAGATTCTAAAGATTAAAGAATCAATTAACTACAAGTTAAATTTATCAGCATTTATGAAAATACATTCAATATTTCATATTTGTCTTTTGAAGTCTGCAGATTCAGATACATCAATTCAAACAGAATCTTCAGAGATTAATTCAGAAAGTCAGAATATCAAATATGAAGTAGAGAATATACTGAATAGACAGAATATCAAAGATCAGTCTCATTAACTAGTCAAGTGAAAAGATTATGAACATATTGAGAACACTTGAGAATCAAAGAAAAATCTCAAGAACTGTCAGATGCTTTTGTGATAGTTTTAGTTAAGAAACTCAGTCAGTTAAAATCTGATGAAATCTCAATCTGCTTAAAAGACACGTCAAAGAGAAGATCATTCAATGATGATTCACTAGTCTTTCTCTCATCTTTCTCAAGCTTGACAATGTTTCAAAACTCTTGTTTAATCATTATTTGTTTCTTATTCTTCAGAAACATAAATTGATTTTGCAGATGAGTAGTTTTCGCAAAGATCTTTTGCATCTGCTTGTGAGCATTCAACAGCTCATCAAGAACGCGATTGCATTCTGTCTTTATTCTTTTTCACTTCATCATTGAGAAAGTAAGATTGCATTTGCAATTGAGATGCATACACTTAATACAATGATTGATTTCATTGTTAACACGACATTTCTTTTGCAAGTGACTGCAGTGTTCATAAGAACGCATGACAGCACACTCAGAACTTGTACGTTCAAGAAAATCTCTGCAACGCAAGATAAAGTTTTTGATTGTGCAATGAAAAGACATGAAGAAAAAGTGATTTTTGAAACGAAAATCTTAGAAGAGAATTTAGTGTTAGAACTTTTTTGCATGAAATTATGTAACAGCAATGATTAAATAATCATTGAGTAATCAGAGTCTTGAAGTGATCACTTTGATCATTTGAATCAGAAGTGATCATAGTGAGCATGATGAGCATGAATGCTCATCTTGCTCATCTTGCTCAAGAATGATCAAAGTGATCATTCAGAGCAGAAATGACTTGACATGATTCTTCTACATTTATATAATGATGATTATTTTCTTAAATAGAAGCTTCGTGCTCAATTCATGTAAGTAATTAATACACATTATTGTCTCAGCTATCTTCAGATCTCAAGTTTAGTAATAGTGATTACTGTTTGATCTTTGTATATATTTTGTGTTGTTAAAGAAACAATCATTACATGTTGCTATTTCATGAGACATCAACACAAGTCAACAATTTCATCAATGAGCTATTAATTAATCAGATAAGATCATCAAGATGCTGATTAAGTTAAAAGATCAACAAAACATGACTTTGAAACTCAATGAGCAGTGAATTACTATTCAAGTTGAACATGACAAGAGATTGAATCAACTAAAGATCAAATAAATGATCATAAACACTTTAGAAGAGATAAATAAACACTATTGAAAAAAGATGTTGAATCTCAAGAATAAACTCAAAGAAGTATCATATTCAGTAAATCAATCATGATTTCATCAATTTACTGAATCTCAAGTTTCTATAAAGTCTCTATCTCATCAATCTATTGAGAATCATACTTGACGTAAGTCATTCACTTTATTCAATAATGATCATCACAAGTCTTTCAAGTTTTCAAACTCATCTATATTCATTAACAAAGATGAATCAACATGAGATAGCTGAAGAATCAAGATAAATGATAAGCTTCAGACAAATGTTGATCACTTCGTTGATGAGACTATCTGCATTGTTTATATAATATCTAGACTAAGAGATGATGCTGCTGAGCATATCTTCGCTTGACATTATCATGATGCTTTGCATTCTTACATCTTAATCTATGAGCTACTCAAGTATCTAGAAGAAATTTACAAGAATCAGAATAAGAATTGAAAGTGTTGTCATGAGTACAACACTTTGAGACAAGCAGACAAGCTCTTCAACGTCTTCTACTTTGACTTTATGAAGCTATTCAGCTATCTAGACTACGATGATTGCACTCTGATGAACGATCTTCAGAATAAGATTAACAATCGCTTGCAGAATGCTTTGTCAGTATGCTTTGAAGACTTTGCTTCACTTCATCATTTCAAGATCTTTCTTCAAGATGTGAATAATAAACAGCGAGTCAACTATCAGCTACGCAGTCAGCTTCGCACTGTCATCGTCAAAGTCACTGTCGTACCTGATAAATGCGTTGCTACTTCATTGTCAGTAATGACTTCAATAATTAATTATGTTAAGTTTACTCTCTCTTCTATCTTTGAATCAGCAAGATCGTTTATCATCTGCTATATTTGCAAAACTTTGAATCATTTGTTCAAGAATTGCTTTCAGAACAAGATCAATACTTCTGCATCTTGTGCATTCATTCTTCATTTACATGAGATCATCATTTCAAAGAATAAGAAGAATGAGAAAATGTCTTCTTTCAAAGATAATGAGGCAAAAAACTAGTGACTTTCATCAAAGACGTGATGAAAGAGATGTTAATTTCTTCAATGATGAGCATGTCAGATAATTCTTTTGCTTCTGAATCTTTGACTACTGAATGTATACTTTCTAGCAATGAAATTAGTTACTCATTGAAGTCATTGATTGACATCAAAGCTGCTGACTATTCATTCATTGATGAAGTGATTACGCAGATTGTTTGTGATCAGTTGCAAATCGAGTCTCTGACTGTGATCAAAGCGAAGTCAATTCAAGAATTCAATGATCACTATATTAAAAAACTCATTATTCATGTCATCTATTTGAATCTGACTGTTCAAGATCATATGATTGACACAGCTTCTATGTTGATCACTTGATTAAATCAACATCAAATGATTCTTGAAAAAACATGAATGAACAAAATCAATCTAGTAATTGATATGCAAATCAATTTTCTTCAATTTTCGAATTTCACTCTCAATTTGAAATCAATTGTTCTACTCACAAGCAACAAGATAACTACAAAGCAGAAGAGTTTAACTTTGTTGAGATCGTGTCTAGATCATTCAATCAAAGAAACTCAGAGCTGATATGTATGTATTGTTCTTTAGAGATAACTATAACAAGACATTAAGAATACAGAAGAGAAAGAGTGCAAGCTCTTTTATAAATAATGGCTTGAGGCTGCGCTAGACTCGATACAGATGTGATGTAATAAATCAGATGTGTTTGTCTAAAAGAATGATGAAAGAAGTGAATGAAGAAAGTGCTGAACAAACGAGAAGAAGTGCTGAGAATGACTCGAAGAAGTGCGCTAGATTCAAACTAGACATAGCATCATGACTTGTTCTAATCAAATTGATTAGAGTTAGATCTGAACTCTGATTGATTCAAACATGTTCGTAACATTACTTTTCTCTTCGAACATTCATGTTTGCATGAATAGAAAAGAAATAAAAGCAAAAAAATTCATCATGTTTTCAATTTAGTGCGACTTATTCGAGTATAGCTTGTGAAATTCGTTCAGAACTTTCTTTGAGTCATCGAATTTTCCTTTATTGACATAGTATCATTCATCGTCATGATCTATCTCGATTCACTTGATCTTGTATTGTAGTCTTTCTCTATATTGTCTGAAGTTCAATATATCGTCTACTTCTCAGTGTTGAGATCATGTCTAGATCATTCAATCAAAGAGACTCGAGACTGATATGTATGTATTGTTCTTTAGAGATAGCTATAACAAGACATTAAGAATACAGAAGAGAAAGAGTGCGAGCTCTTCTATAAATAATGACTTGAGACTGTGCTAGACTCGATACAGATGTGATGTAATAGATCAGATGTGTTTGTCTAAAAGAATGATGAAAGAGATGAATGAAGAAAGTGCTGAATAACGAGAAGAAGTGCTGAGAATGACTCAAAGAGATGCGCTAGGTTCAAACTAGGCATAGCGTCATGACTTGCTTTAATCAAATTGATTAGAATTAGATCTGAACTCTGATCGATTCAGACATGTTCATAACACTCAGTGCTTTTCATTCTCTTCAATGATCATCGATCTAGAAGATTCAGAGTGTTGTTTCGATAGAAGATTGCTTGATGAAGATTGTAGATACTTCGAACTGAACACTGAATGTATATGCTTCATGCTTCTAGATAGCTGAAGATGATAAAAGATCTCAACTTTGACTGTGATTGAATAGAAGTCGAGCTGCTTGTCTTTCAAATCTTTGCATGATCTAGTGATTTTGATATTTTCAAAGACTAATCAAACTTGATCATCTACTTCATAGATGACGTCTCGTCTATGCTTGTTTATCTGAGCTTCAGTGATCTGCTTAATCTTTTTCAATTGTTGATGATCAAAGATAAGAAGTTCGCTCATTCAAATGACAATATCATCGATCTTTCTAGTCTCAATACGTTGACGAGTCGTTTTGTAATCAGTCGTATCTGAATCGAAACTCATTCAAGAATGAAAGTCTTTATTGAAGTAGAAAGAAGTCATCAAGATAGTCGAGAATGTATTGAAATTGTCACTGAATTTCATCATTGAAAGTTATTTAGCTCAGTCATTCTGCATGTAATTGCAGTAGATTCGAAGTTCGCGTTCAACATCTTGATTAGCTCGTTTCGACTGATCATCAATCTCTGAATGATAAACTGTTGATAGATTGACTTTGATCTTCAGTCGTTTACAAAGACTTTGTCACATGATCAATATGAACTGAGAGTCTCTATCTGAAACGATAGAACTGAGTAGATCATGAAGTTGATAGACGTTTCATAGCATGATTCATACTGTTTCTTCGATTGAGATGTCATCGTCTTTTCAATGACAGAAAATATAGTGACGTTCTTTGAAGAGATGACATATGATCATGCAAATGACGTTATAGTTTTTCGATAGAGATAGCTCAGTGATGAAGTTCATAGCTATATCTTGTCAACGCTGCTGAGAAATTGATAGAGACTGAAGCAAATCATTTGTATCATCTTGAAATGCTTTGCTTCGCTGACAGACATGACAGTTTTGAATGTATTGTTGAATAGTTGCTCGATGATCTGATCAATAGTAGAAGCGTTGAACTAGATCAATTGTTCATTTAATGTTAGAGTACAAGATTGATGATTGATCGTGAATCTTTTGAAGCAATTTCGTATGCATTTGTTTCAACATTCATAGTAGACTCTTTTTGAATAGAACGTTATCAATGATTTGACAGTTCTTTAGCTTCGTGTCATGAAGCTTCAGTTCATCTTTGTTCATAGCTTGTCGATACTCATTGCATAGTTCATTCTTTTGATTGACTAGACGTACGCGTTGATAGAGATTAGTCTCGTATTCAGATTCGATTTCGAACTCAATTGATAGAATGTTTATTTGATTCGAGATCAGTATAGTTTGAAAACGATCATCTATGTCTTTAACTGATTCAGAACTATCAATCATCGACATTCTAGTTAATGCATCGACTTTGAAGTTTGTTTTGCCTGATTGAAAGATAATCTGAAAGTTAAACTTTGATAGAATATTCAGGTAGTTTGCTTATCATCGAGTCAGCTGTTTGTTTTTCATAAAGATTTTCAAAGTCTGATGATCAGTAAACATCTGAATAGATAGCTCAGTATCTTCTAGTTCAAGTCGTCAGTGTTCGAAGCATTGAATGATAGCTAGCAATTTCTTGTCATAGATGTGATAATTGCATTCAGCTGAAATCATGCTTTTGCTATAGAAGACTATCGAGTGAAGCACATTCTCATCATCGTACTTGTTAGAGATCAGCATAGAGCGAGTCAATATGAGTGTCATTTAACTAGAAGATAAATGCTAAGAAAGAAAGATAGCTACAGAAAAGAAGCTGACTACATATATGTGTTTCTCAGTCAACGCTAGACTCAATAGAGACTAGTCAAGATGACGAAGCGAGAATAGATCTGACAAGACTAGAAAACTGAGTCTGACAAGACTAAAATCGTGACATTATCTTCTTTCTTCGACGATTCATGTTCGCATGAATGTATTTTCTGCTTGACTCAATTGATTGCTCAATCATAATTTCACAGACTCAGACCTGTTAAATCGTGATTGATTGAATTGTCGATTAGCGCGATTTGTTCAAGTATCAAATATGAAAATTATCAACGATCTTTTGAGCGTTCATAAATTCGTCGTCATCAGCGTTGTATCAATTGAGATCATTGTCATAGTCATTTCATTTGACTCTATACTGAAGTTGTCTTCGATATCGACGAAAATTCAATATATCATCGATTTTTCACTCGTCTTCGTTGTTTATCACTATTGAATCTGAGAGTTTGTTCTTTTGATCAGATAAGAAGTCGTCGACGACAGAGCGAAGCAGATCAGAATGAAATACATCATGAACATGCATAAACTCTGATAATTTCAGTTTATATGAAGAGTTGACGAGATCTAGATTGATGAAAGAATCGAGCATTTTGTCATTTAGCTTCTTGAAAAATCTCGCTGTAACGATGTTTCTTTCATTCAGAAACATCTTTGATTCGATCTTGTAATCAACTTTTTTTCTATGCTTATTGACTTGTTTCATCATTTGTTCTCATGTTTTGACTAGCGACTCGCGAGCAAACTTCAGTGTTTTGTTCATATGTTCAGATATATTCTTGACTTTAGTCATCTGCAAGCGTTCACAAGAACTTTCATATTCGATAACATTGAGTTCAAAGCTCATATGAGAATGAAAGTCTTTGTTTAGAAAGAAAGAGATTGAGAAGATGACTGAGAACAGAGCATTATTGTTGACGAACTCGATCATGAGTAGTAGCTTAGCTCAGTCATTCTGCATGTATGAACAGAAGAATCGAAAATATCTTTCGACGTTCTGATTGACTCGTTCACTTTGATCGTCGATCTGAGAATGATAGACTGTGAAGAGTTGAAGATTAATGTCTAGTCTTTTGCAAAGCGACTTTCATAGAATGAAGATAAATTGAGAGTCTCGATTCAAAACAATGAAATCGAGTAAATCATGTATTTGATATATTCACTGAAGCATTAGCTCAGCTGTTTTTTCTGCTGTGATTCTCTCGTCATCAGTGAAGCAAGAAATATAATGTCGTTTCTTTGTCAGTCTACATATCACTGTTAGTATGATGTTTTTGTCTTTCGAAAGAGATAAGTTAATGATGAAGTTCATGACTATGTTCTTTCATTGCTGTTCAAGTATGAGTAGAGAATGTAGTAGTTCATTGAATTTATTTCAAGAAGTCTTTGATCGCTGACAAATGTAGCAGTTTCAAATATATCAACTTATTGTCTTTCACATTGAAGATCAATAGTAGTATCTTCTTATGATCTTCATCGTTCTGAGAATTTCGAAATGATCAATAGAAGATTGATCGTGAACTTCTCGAATTAGCTTCATTTGAAGATGCTCATTGAAGAAAACTCATAGAAGTGTATCTTGATATAGTATTTCGTTCTGAACTCGACAATCTCTTAATTTAATATCTTCGTATTGAGCTTCATCTTTTAATACAACTTCACGAAGTAGCGTACAATTCTCGTCGATTTCATTAATCTTAAGAATCTGTTTATAGATTGATTTCTCGATGTTCTTCTCTAGATCAGCAATTTTCATTCAATTCGAAGTCAGAATAGTGATTTGTTGATAGCGAACGCGCTCATCTTCTGAGCTTCTAGAAACTGAATCGACTCGACGAGTCAATGCATCGACTTTGATGTTTTGTTTGCCTGAGCGATACATGATTTTGAAGTTGAAGTCGATGAGCTTTTGTACTCAGCGCATTTAACGTCTACTTAGCTCTTTATCTTTCATTAATGACGTTAAAGCTTGATGATCAATGAACATCTTGATGAGTAGCTCAGTCAATTTCAGCTCAGATCATCAATGCTTGAAGACACAAATGATTGCTAGTAGTTTCTTGTCATAGATCTCGTAATTGCACTCAGCAAAGCTCAAATTCTTGCTATAGTAGATCATCAAATGCAATGTTTCTTCGTTGTTGTATTGAGAAAGTATATCATCATTGACGTAGTCAAATGAGTCTGTTTCAAGAATAGTCTTTCTATTCTGATCAAAATGACGAAGAATAGAGACTTCAGTCATTCATTTCTTCATATGATCAAAGATCGTTTGACAAGCTTGATCTCATTCAAATATTATCTCTTTTTGAATTAGTTGAATCAAAAGATAAACAATCTTTGAAAAGTTCTTTATAAAACGTCGATAGAAGTTGCAGAAGTCAACGAAGAACTGTATCTGAGTGAGGTTTGTAGAAGTAGATCATTCGACTACTGCTTATACTTTTCTGAAATTCATCTTTAGTTCTTCAATGAATAGCAATAGTCTCAGAAAGAAGATCTTCTGAACGTGAAACTTGCATTTGTTTATATTCATCTGTAGATCGATCTCTCGTAGTCTATGTAGAACTAGTCGTACGTGTTTCTTATGTTTCTTCAGTGTTTTGCTGTAGATGATAATGTCATCTAGATAGATCTGACAAAACTGATGTAGATAATCAAACAGCACGTCGTTCATATAGTGTTGATAGAAAGTCGAGTCGTTGATTAATTCAAAAGACATTACGTGATATTTGTAGAAGTCAAAAGAGGTAATAAAGATAGTCAAATCTTTGCTACTTGAATGCATGTGTAGTTTGTTGAAGACGACTATTATATTCAATCGAGTCAGATACTTGCTATCTTGAATACGAGCGAGAGTTTCGTCTATTAAGAATAGAAAGTAGCGATTTCGTTTGATCAAAGCATTGAGCTTTCTATAATTGACGCAGAAACGCAGACTATCGTCTTTCTTTTCGACAAATAGTATGAGCGAAGCGTATGAGATCGAGCTGAAAGATATAAAGTTCTTATTCAGATGTTTAATCAGATAATTCTTCATCTTTTGAAGCTTGTAGTCAGACATATGATAGAGACGACTTCGAGAAGACATTTTCTCGTCTGTCAACTCGATTTTGTGATCGTGAAGACGATGAGAGAATAGTTGATCAGTCATAGCTCGATCAAACACATCTAGATAGTCATGATATTTCGAAGAAAGCTTAGCTTTGACTTTTTTCAAGATCTCTTCATGTGAAAGCTCTTGTAGATCTACATCTTCGAGTTTATTTCTAGCTGTTTTTAGAAGTTGATCGATTTTCGTGATGATGATCGCGAAAGTAGTCACATTCAATCATTTGACTAGTGATTTATATGCTGCAGTCTCTATCATTGCTATGTTCATTGAATTGAAAGATGAAGTGAAGTTGACTGAATTAAATGATTTCACGATTTTATTGAATGAAGATGACTTCTCGCTGAGTCGAGTGACAACAGAAGAGATAGATCTCTTTAGTATTTGAGTAAAAGTTGAACTCTTCTGTTCTATTACGATTTTCTTGATGACAGAAAGAAGAGTCGAGCTAGCATCAATATGAGTCTTTGAATCAGAAAATTGAAGACGATCGTTTCTCATATCAATCGTTATCTCGATCTTATTCATTCATGTTTTTTCAAGAATCATCTGATGCTGACTCAATCGAGTAATCAGCATAAAGACGAAACGTTTCATATGATCTTGAACAGTCAGATTCAAATAAATTGCATGAGTAATGAGCTTTTTTGCATAATGATCATCGAATCTTCTTATTGACTTGAGCTTGATTAAAGATAACGATTCAATTTGCAAATGATCACAAAGATTCTGCGCGATTAATTCATCAATAAACGAATAGTCAGCTGCTTCAATGTCAATCAATGACTTTAATGAGTAACTAATTTCATTGCTAGATAGTACACATTCAGTAGTCAAAGATTTCGAGACAAAGAGATCATTTGAGCTGCTTGTTGTTGAAGAAATTAACACATCTTTCATTGCATCTTTGATGAAAGTCACTAGTTTTTTGTCTCATTCTTCGATTTCTCTGTAAATAATTTCTTCTCTTCTTTCGACATGATGATCTCATTGAGACGAGAAGTGAATGCATGAGATGTCAAAGTACTAGTTTTCAGCTGAGAGCAGTTCTTTGAAAGATGATTTGATACTTTGCAGTTGAAGCAGATGATTGACATTCTTGATCGTTCAGATTCAAGAATGAAAAAAGTAGCGAGTTGAACATAGCTAGTAGTCGAGACTGAAGCTGATGTCGACGAAGAAACAAAACGTTTTTTCAAAGCTGCTATTGATTTGACTGTTCGTTGCTCGTCACGTAGCTGATAATTGACTCGTTGTTTATTATTCACATCTTGAAGAAAGATCTTGAGCTTATCAAGCGAGCTAAACTTTATGAGGCAAACTGACAACGCGTTCTGAAGATGATTGTTGATTTTATTCTGAATGTTGTTCATCAGAATGATATCGTCGTAGTTCAGAAAGCTGAATATTCTAGTGAATTCTGAATAGAAGAAGCTGAAGAACTTGTTGAGCTGCTTCAGAGCAATATATTCACGATGACACTTTCAAATCAGATTCTGATCTTCGTAAATTTCTTTCAGATGTTTCAGTAGCTCTGATAGTGATTGATAAAGTGAGAAAGCATCAACATGATGCTTTGCATAGATTTGCTGATCAGCATCGTCTTCTAGCCTGAAAATCACATAGGCAATACGAATCTTTTCAGTAGAGTAATGATTCACGTTGACATCGAGCTTGTCAGCTATTTTGATGTTTCATGTCTCTCAAATAAAGTCATCTGTTTCGATGAAAATGAATGAATTCGAAAGCTTGATGAACTTGTGATGATCATTCTCGTTATTGAATAGAGTGAATGACTCTCGTGAGCTTCAAGAGCGTTGATCGACTTCAGAGATTAATGAAATCTCTTTCTGATTGACTCAATGCTCAGCTGGCTGAGTCTTTTGACGAGACATAGATTGATCAGCTTGACGTTGTTTCGCTCTGAAGTTCAATCGCTCATCTTGTAGCTGATGAATCTTTTTCTCTAGCTCATCATTTTTATCAAAAGTGACTTCTAGTTGTTTCGCTCTCTTTTTGTGATCTTCTTGTACAAGAAGTCAATGTTCATTGAGTTGTAGAGTCAAGTCGCGCTGACTTTGAAGCTCGTTCAGCATATTGATGACTTCGTTGAGTTGATTGCTGACTCAATGAAACAGTTGTTCTTCGATGTTTATGTTTCATGCGATGACAACTTTCTCAGCTTCGACTGAAGCATCAATGAGTAGAAGTGAAACTCTTCTATTGACAATGCTTCTGAGCAGACGATTTGTTCAAGACTCAACTGACTCGACGTCACATGTCATGATGAGAGAAGATAGAAGTTGTTAAGATAAGAATAGATGTTTTTTGATGAGTGAAAATTCAAAGAATCTCTTGTGAATTTCAGGTAATAATTGAGTGCTTTATTCAAAGAATTTCTTGCGAATAAACTGATGAAAATGAGTGTAGAATCGAAGAATTTCTTGCAATTTAAAATGATGATGCAAATTTGAAGAATTTCTTGCAAATTTTCCTTACTGAATAGATTGTTTCGTATCATCTATTCGTCGATAGCAGAGTAGTAAATGATGAGCATTTATCTAATGTTAGAGATCAGCATAGAGCGAGTCAATATGAGTGTCATTTAACTAAAAGATAAATGCTAAGAAAGAAAGATAGTTACAGAAAAGAAGCTGATTACATATATGTGTTTCTCAGTCGACGCTAAACTCAATAGAAACTAGTCAAGATGACGAAGCAAGAATAAATCTGACAAGACTAGAAGACTGAGTCTGACAAGGCTAGAATCGTGACAGTACTGAGATAGTATGTTGTCTTTTACATAGTTGAATGCATCGATTTTCAAAATAGCTTGATGTTTGACATTGAAATGACGTAGAACTGAAGTCAAGCTAATCTGCTTCTTTAGATTGTCAAAGACTTCGACGCAGACTTCATTTCAAACAAAAGACGTGTCTTTTCAAATCAGCTGAGTGAACGACTTGACTAGTTTCAAAAAGTTCTTGATGAAGCGTTGATAGAAATTGACGAAGTCGACGAAGTCTTGTATCTCTTTTAGATTAGTAAATGTAACTCAATTGACTATAGCTTTCACTTTGATAGAATTCATGCAAAGATCTTGTTCTGATACTATGATTTCTAAGAAGACTGTTTCTTCTACGTTGAATTCGCACTTTCGAATATCTATCTGCAGATCAGCGTCTTGTAGACGATCTAGTATCATCTTGACATGTTGTCTATGCTTCTTTTGAGTCTTGCTGTATATGAGAATGTTGTCTAAATAAGCTTGGCAGAAGTCATTTAGAAAGTCTCATAGAACATCGTTCATATATTGCTGAAACAAGATCGAATCATTTGTTAATTCAAATGATAGAATCTTTGATTTGTACGCTTCTAGAGCGATAATGAAGATCGTATAGTTCTCACTATCAAGATGCATACGAAGTTTGTTGAAAGCGAAAATTATATTCAGTCGAGTCAGATGCTTGCAATCAACGATTTTGTCAATCATCTCATCTATGAGCGATAGAGAGTAGCGATTTCTTTTGATAATGACATTGAGCTTTCGATAGTCAATGCAGAAGCGAAGATCATCATTGATCTTCAGAGCGAATAAAACGAGTGAGAAATATGAAGTCTTGCTAGAAGTAATAAAATTCTTTGACAGATTTTCGTTCAGATATTCTTTGATCTTCTGAAGCTTGTAGAGTGACATTCAATAAGCTCAACATCTAGAAGAAGTGACATCGTTAGTGAACTCTATCTTATGATCATATGAACGATGAGATGATAGCTTATCGACTTGAGCTCGATCAAACACGTCGAGAAAATCCTGATATTTCGAAAATAGCTTGACTTTGATGTCTTCTAGATTTTGAGCTGATGCATCGATGAAAGCGACGTCTAGAACGTTCAGTTCACATTGAGTGTTGTAGACTATTTTCCTATCAATATCTTCAATCGACATGACGAAAACCTCGATGCGATTCTTCTTTGATCATTTAATCAGTGCATGAAAAGATTCAGCTCTCACACTGAACATAGAAAAGTTCTTTTTCGAAGCAGTAGAAGCTGATCATTGAAGCACTTTGAAAGCTGAACTGATAGAAGAATTTGATGATCGTGATCATTTTGAGTGTGAAGCTCTGACTGATATTGAAAAAACAGAAATGAAAGCTTTTAATTAATTTGAAAAAACGATGACATTGTTTCGCATATCTAGTAGTATTTCATTTTTATTCATTCAGAGCTTTTCTAATATGACATCATGATGATTTATATCAGCTATTAACATTGAAACAGTCAATTTCTTATGACTTTCGACTGTGAGATTGAGTAGAATTTTATGAGTAATAATCTTCTTCGTCAGCTTTTCGTCATATTCTCTTATTAACTTCTCTTTAGCTAGTTGTATGAGTTGAATTTCGAGCTTCTAACATATTTGATCGACTAGCTTTGTATGAATCAAGATGTAGATCGTCGAGTCACTATTTATCAGAGATCGTAGCTTGAAGAATTCGTCTTGCGAGAATAGAGTGACATCAACTAGAAATGACTTTTCGAAGTAGTTCTCTTCAATAGATGAAATTTCGTCGATTAGATTTCACAAAGAGATGATCTTTACCTCTTCAATGACTCTGAAAGAGATGACTAGTTTTTTGAATCAGACTCTGAATCGAAGTTCAAAGAATGATCAAACTCATCATTTAATGCGTTAATTTTGAAAGATCTATTCAAGCACTCTTTAGAAGTATGATCAGACTTATGACAAAGAAAGCAGTTTTCGATTAGTAAGTTATTTTCTTTGACGTTAGTCAAAACAGCGTCGTGTGATTTTGACTGGTCAGTTATCTTCATTTCTATGATTCTACGAGTAGCTTTGACTGATTCTTCAACGAAGATGATCTGTTTAGTTGTTTGAGCTTTGATCATTGCTTCTCTATTCTTGATCTCTTGAATAGCTCGTTGATTGTTATTCAATCGAATGAGATAGAAACGAATTTCTTTTAGAGTACTGAATTGAATCAATTGAGTTACTCAAGCGAATCAAAGTCGAGAGTTTATTTTATTCTTTAGATCGACGATCAGCTGTTTTTCTTGATAGTCTAGATAGAAGAATAGTCGTTGAAATTGAGTATAAAACTCGCTGAATTTCTTCTGTTCTTGAATCAAGTTGTAGTAGTCTCTACGAAAGTTGACTTCTTTATCTGAATCATCGAACAACTGAGCTAACTCTTTCAAAAGCTCATCGACGATCTTGTATGAGTTGAAACAGTCACGTTCGCGTCTTGACTGAGTGATCTCAGCTGCATCATCGAATAATCTGAAATGTACGTAGCTCAGCTTGACTCGTTCACTTGAAAAGAGATCAACATTGATTTTTAGCTTGTTCTGAACTTTTTCATATCAGTTCTCTCAGATAGAATTCTTTTCATCAGTGAACAACGAAGAATCGAGTATTTTCTGAAATCTAGAACGCTCAGAGTAAATTGACGATGACGAAGTAATCTCTCTAGCTTGTAGTTTAGCTTTCAGCTCTTCGCATCGTTTCTTCAAAGCTTTCATAGTCATAGAAGATGTTATGATTTCAGCGAATGAGTCGTTATCTTTGACAATGAAGAATGAAGCTTCGAAACGCTCTTTGAAGAGACGAGACATGATGAGAGAGAAAGAAGAGATTGAATTGAACGAGTGTTTTAAAAGAAAGAAATCGAGCGAAGAGTGATGCTCGACAATAGAAGATAAAGTCGTTTTTGTTGTTTGATTTGAAGATTGATTGATTCTCTTGATCGATTTGATTCTCTAGCAATCAACGAAGATTCTTTATCGCTGATTCTATTAATCGAGATGAACGATGCGTACTTAATGAGCTGTAAGTCATCTAGCAATTCAATCAGCCTCGCTGTTGATTCTATAGATTCTCTAATGTTGTTCTGTCTTTCGATTGCGTCGATCATCAGATAAACGAATTTCTTTAGACTCGATCTGTCTGAACGAGTATATTGAACGAGTAATGAGTATCTGTATCGTATGATAAATGAGATTCTTAATGTAATGTTGAGATCGTGCCTAGATCATTCAATCAAAGAGACTCAGAACTGATATGTATGTATTGTTCTTTAAAGATAGCTATAACAAGACATTAAGAATACAGAAGAGAAAGAGTGCAAGCTCTTCTATAAATAATGACTTGAGGCTGCGCTAGGCTCGATACAGATGTGATGTAATAGATCAGATGTGTTTGTCTAAAAAAATGATGAAAGAAATGAATGAAGAAAGTGCTGAACAAACGAAAAGAAGTGCTGAGAATGACTTGAAGAGATGCGCTAGGTTCAAACTAGACATAGCATCATGACTTGCTTTAATCAAATTGATTAGAGTTAGATCTGAACTCTGATCGATTCAGACATGTTCATAACAGACTTCTACTCATATATTAAAGAGATCTTTCACTATCTTTCAATTCAATCTGAAATCACTCTCTTTCAATCAGTTCAATGAGAAGTCAGTTAAATTAATTGAACAGTTAAAATTGCATGACGTGACTTTAACTAACGTGAAAATTTCTAAATCAACGTCAGATTCAACGAACATAGCAATGATAAAGACAGTGACATATAGAATGTTAGTCAAACGATCAGATGTCAAGATATTTGCTGTTATTGTCTTGAAAATCGATCGACTCATAACTACAGTTGAAAACAAGTCTGAAGAAGTGAATCTGCATGAGCTTTTTCACGCTGAAGCTCTTGAGCAAGTCAAGATTAAGCTTTTCTCTGAATATCACGACTATTTAAATGTCTTCGATCGAGCAATGATCAATCAGCTATCATTGCATCATTTCTATAATCACAAAATTAAGTTGATCGATGAAGAAATGTTCTTGCGAAGCAGACTATATCAGATGTTTGATCACAAGCTTCAGAAGATAAAGAAGTATCTGATTGAACATTTGAACAAAGAATTCATTTTCTTCAGCTTCGCACTCTACATTTCGTTCATCTTGTTCGCTGAAAAGAAAGATAAAAGTCTGCGTTTCTGCATCAATTACAGAAAGCTCAATGCTTTGATCAAATGAGATCATTACTCTTTGTCATTGATAGACGAGACTCTCGCTTGTATACAAGAAAGCAAGTATTTGACTTGATTAAACATCATTGTTGTGTTCAACAAGCTACGCATGCACTCAGATAGCGAAGATTTGACTATCTTTATTATTTTCTTCAACTCATACAAATATCATGTAATGCTCTTCAAATTAATCAACGAATTAACATTCTATCAACATTATATGAATGATGTATTGTTCAAATATCTACATCAGTTTTGTCAGATTTATCTAAATGACATTATCATTTACAGCAAGATCTTGAAGAAACACAAGCAACATGTACGATTGATCTTGAATAGACTACGAGAAGCTGATTTACAGATAAACATTAATAAATGCAAGTTTCATGTTCAGAAAATCATCTTTTTAGAACTTTTGATGTCAATCGATGAACTTAAGATGAATTCACGAAAGATGCAAGCAGTCGTTGATTAATCTACATTCAATAATCTCACTCAGATGCAGTTCTTCATTGACTTTTGCAATTTCTATTGACGCTTCATCAAGAACTTTTCAAAGATTGTTCATTCAATAATTCAACTCACTCAAAAGAAAATCATATTTGAATGAAACAAAGTCTGTCAAACTGCATTCAATTACATGAAGAGATGTATGACTGAGACTTTTATACTTCGTCACTTTGATCAGACTTGCGATTTCATTCTTGAAATCAACTCATTCAACTACGTCAATGATGAAGTTCTGTCTCAATATGATGATGAAGATGTTCTACATTCAATTGTCTTTTATAGCAAGAACATGTTTTCTGCTGAATGCAACTACGAAATATATGATAAAAAACTGCTGATTATAATTTGAGCTTTTGAACATTGATGACTTGAACTGAAGCTGATTAACATTTCTATCAAGATGTTCATCGATCATCAAGCGCTCATCTCATTGATGAAAGACAAGAAGCTGAGTCAATGACAGATGTGTTGAGTTCAGAAGCTAGCTGACTTCAACTTCAAGATAATGTATTAATTTGACAAACAGAACATTAAGATCAATGCATTAACTTGTTGAGCTGACTTCATGTCTAGAGATTTCAACGATGAACGTGTTTAATATCAAAGAACTACTATTCTGACATTGAATTGAATGAAGATTGCTGACTTAAAGAAGAATAATAATCAATCAATCTATAAACAAGTTCTTGATGTGAATGAAATCAACGAGAATTGTATGCTACTTCGCGAAGCAATAGCAAAAGACGAAGCATAATATGAAGATATTAAATTGAAGAATTGTTGAACTCAGAATGAAATCTTGTTTCATGATAGTCAGCTATGAGTCTCGTTCAATGAACTTCTACAAATGAATCTGATTCGTGAAGTACATGATCAGTCGTCGATTGATCATTCTGAAATTCTTAGAACAGTGAAAATCATAAAGCGAAATTACTATTGATCTTCTATGCAAAAAACGATAAATCGATATATTTGAAACTGCTACGTATGTCAACGTTCAAAGACATCAAGAAATAAATCAAATGACTTGCTTCAATCTCTATTTATATCTGAACAGCGATGACAGAACATAGTCATGAACTTCATTATCAATCTATCTGATTCGTACAATTACAACGCTATTCTGACTGTCATTTGCAGATTGTTGAAAGAAAGACATTATATTTCTTGCATCACTGATGATGAAGATATCACAGTTGAAAAGACAGCTGAAATGTTGCTTCAATGAATATATCAAACTCATGATTTATTAAGCTTCATTGTATTCGATTGAGATTCTCAGTTCATCTTCATTCTTTGAAAGTTTCTTTGCAAACGACTGAACGTTTCTCTTTGATTGTTCATCGTCTATTATTTTCAGATTGATGATCAAAGCAAACAAGTCAATCAGAACATTAAGCGATATTTTTGATTCTTCTGTTCATATATGCAGAATGACTGATTTAAGTGACTACTCATGATCAAGTTTGTCAACAATAACGTCTTGTCATCAGTCATTTTCTTGACTTTCTTCTTCATGAACAAGAACTTTCATTCTCATATGAGTTTCAATTCTAACATCATCAAGTATGAAAGCATTCGCGAACGCTTGCAGATTGATCAAGTCAAGAATATATCTGAACAAATGAACAAGACATTGATCTTCGCTCGCGAAGCTCTGATCAAAACACAAGAACAAATGATGAATCAAGCTAATAAGCATAGAAAGAAGATCAATTACAAGATTGAATCAAAGATGTTTCTGAATGAATGAAACATCATTACAGCGAAATCTTTCAAAAAATTGAATGACAAGATGCTTAACTCATTTCAGATCATTGAGTCTGTTGACTCATTCTATAAGTTGAAACTATCAGAGACTATGTATATACATGAATCTTCGAAGTCAATAGTAATAAATGATGAAGATGAATGAAAAATCAATGATATACTGAACTTTTGACGCTATAAAAGACGACTTCAATATCAAGTCAAATGAAAGAACTATGACAATGATCTCAACTGATATAACACTGATGATGACGAATTTATGAACGCTCAAGAGATGATTGATGACTTTCATATCAAATATTCAAGAAAAGCGCACTAAGAAACAACATTCATGCAAACATGAATAGTCAAAAGAAGAAAATAATGTTACAATTCTAGTCTTCATCTATTCTTCAACTAGTCTTCGCCTGATTTTATTCTAATCGAGTCTAGCAAGAATCTGATTTAAAGATTATGTCATTGAGTCTCTGCATCATATGTGTAAGATGTCAATTCAATCGAGTCTAGCACAGAGCTGAGAAATACATATATAAGAATTGAGTTCTTTTCTGTAAATACTTTTCTTTCTTAGCATTTATTTATTAGTTAAATGACATCTTTATAACTCGCTTTAGATTGACTTCTAACAATACAGAATTAGCTTTGCATATGCATAACATGTAAAGAGACATACTTATTTCTTGCAATAATCTTTGTCTGACTGAAATTGCATCGAGATGAATTTGCAACTGTATGAACTCAGCATAAGCTGAACACATGCAATGTAAATGTCTCATTGATGTCAAAATGCACATTGCACATATGACAACGTAGCTGACAAGAAGTAAGCAGATATTTGTTATGAACATGCCTGAATCAATCAGAGTTCAGATCTAATTCTAATCAATTTGATTAAAGCAAGTCATGACGTTATGTCTAGTTTGAACCTAGCGCATCTCTTTGAGTCATTCTCAGCACTTCTTCTCGTTGTTCAGCACTTTCTTCATTCATTCCTTTCATCATTCTTTTAGGCAAACACATCTGATCTATTACATCACATCTGTATCGAGCCTAGCGCAGCCTCAAGTCATTATTTATAGAAGAGCTTGCACTCTTTCTCTTCTGTATTCTTAATGTCTTGTTATAGCTATCTCTAAAGAACAATACATACATATCAGTCTCGAGCTTCTTTGGTTGAATGATCTAGGCACGATCTCAACAATATTCAATAAGTGCAAAGCATATGCAGAACTTACAAATGATTGTTGATTAAAAATTTGATTGCACATTTCTTTTGCATTTACATTTATTCAGCATCTACATATATTCAGCATATGCAAAATATAAGAGAACTTCTGAAAGCTTATACTTTGTTATTGATAACGCTGAGCATCATGAAAGAGTTTGAGAAGTCTGCATATGCTTAGCATGATTTCAGATCTTGAAAAAGAATGTATTGACTAGCATTCATTGTGATGATAATTGAGAAAGCTGCATATGCTTAGTACAAGTTGCAAGAGTATTGATCAGAAGAAATATACAACAAATGCTTGCAGCAATGACAGTTTAAACAGTTAGAAATAAACTGATCATGTTGAGTTAAGTACTTGAGTTCAAGTCGAGTACTCAACTCAAAAAGTGACGAGTCGAGTTGAAATTTTTTTGAAAAAGTGTTGAGAAGTTGAATCTGAGCACTTGAGTTGAATTGAGAAGCTTGACTTGACAATTCAATTCGAAAACTCGACTTGATTCAACAAGATATTAAATAAATGTAAATAGCTTGATTGAACAGTCTTCATGATTCTCTTCATGACTTTCTATCATGATTTCTCGTCATGACTTTCTATCAAAGTCAAACGATCTTCATGTTTTTTCTTCATGTTTTTCATCATGTTTCTCGTCATGTTTCTTGTCATGTTTCTCTTCATGTTTCTCTTCATGTTTCTCTTCATGTTTCTCTTCATGTTTCTCTTCATGTTTCTCTTCATGTTTCTCTTCATGTTCTTCTTCATGATCTTTTATCAAACAATCTTCATGTTTTTCTTTATGTTTCTCGTCATGATCTCTTATCAAATGATCTTCATGTTTCTCTTTATGTTTCTCATCATGATTCTTTATCAAATGATTTTCATATTTCTCTTTATGTTTCTCGTCATGATTCTCTATCAAATGATCTTCATGTTTCTCTTTATGTTTCTCGTCATGATTTTCTATCAAATGATCTTCATGTTTCTCTTTATGTTCTTCATCATGACTCTCTATCAAATGATCTTCATGTTTTTCCTTCATGACTTTCTATCAAAAAGATAATGCAAAAAGATAATGCAAAAGTCGGAAAATTTCTATATTTAACTCTCTTGACGTCAAGCTTAAGTTCTTAACGAGTTGAGTTGAGTTGATTCAATTCTCAGTCGAATTGAGTCGCGTCAAGTTAAAAATATGAGCAATTCAACTTGAGTTAAATTGAAAATGTGAGCAATTTGACTCAATCTCGATTCAAGTTCAAAATATCAACTCGAAACTCAACTCAATGATCAGTCTAGTTAGAAAGAACATCAGCATATGCAAAGTATGAATACTGATTACACTAATCAGCAAAAGCTCAAGCAGCGTTATGATTGAAAATAAAATCTGCTTATTGTGAACATATGCTGATTTCACACAAAGCTTGTATTTATCATGATGATACTCATGAATTGAAAGATTGATGACATTGATTATCATTGCAATATCATAATTTGCTATTTGTGTCATGTTTAAACAAAACACATGCAAATATGAAGTGCAATATATGCTGAGAAAGTACTCAGTGTAAATACAGTTTGTAGAAAGATTGTAAAAAGAGAAAGAAAAGTTAATTGTTTACAAAATAAATAACGCGTCACTTCAACATATGTTTAGCGTGACGCTAGCAAAAGCACTAAATCAGAAAAATCGTAGCTTAACATCACATCATGAATGATTTAACTGATACTGAGCATATACTGAGCATTAGATAGAGTTCTACAAATACAAGATTACATAAAGCATATATTGAGCATTTGTCATTTAATTGCTAAAGTTCAAATTCAAGCTTTGTATTTTTGATCTGTAATTTTGTCAACTTCTTCTTCATTTGAAACTTCTCTCTTTTTCATTCTCTTGTTCTATTCTTTGATGCATGCTTGTCATATGCTCAGCATGTACTTGAGTCTTAATCATCTTTATAGATAGTCAATTTCTCTGTTGTCTTGTGTCTTGAGAAGTACTTGCTTGACTTGATGAGAGTGATATACATTCAGCTGATGCTTGATGTATGCTTCAATGAAAATCACTTTCATCTAATGAATTAGTAGAAGCAATTGAAGTTGATTTGAAGATTGAATCAAAGTCTGATGAAGATGAAGAATCTTTGCTCAACATATGCTCAGTATGAGCTTGCTCTGTGTCATAAGAATTTTTCAAATTTCATGATAAATCAGAATGTTTACTTCTTCTTGACGTGACTTGACGAGATGATTGATTTAAGTCATATAAGCAAAGCATATGCAAAACATTAACTGAGAGAGAATTTATATCTTTTCTTTGAAATTAATGTTTCAAATGAGTTGAATTGCTTCAATTTCATCATGTGATATTTATATCTTGAATTTTCATGAATTTCTTTTGAACAAACATTTCTTCAGCATGACAACGCAGTTTAAGTAAGTTAGCATATGCATAGCTTATATAAAGAATATGCTTTATCTTAACATGACATTCAGTAAAGAAATATTGCATCTCATGAAATTGTTATCTTGAAAGTGACTACTTTCACTAATTTCACTATGTTTTCAAGCATAAGTTCATCAATGATGTGAAATCTTGAATCATTCTTTTGATAAATTTGCAAGAATTCAAAATGAATGTTTACTAATGATTCAAGATTTCAGCTCAGAATGTGCTTAACATATGCTTTCAATATATTGTAGCAACACATCAATAGTTGAAAAATTTCAAATTTCTTGAGCAATGTAATGAGCTGAATGTTTTGAAAAAAAATTTGCAAAATTTCGTTTAACATGTATCTGACAGAAGATCAGCATATGCTTCAAATGCTTATTTCATTTCTTGAATTCATTTAAAGAATGTAAAAAGTCATCAAATTCTACACATACTCAGCATATGTTATAATGCATGTTGATTTCAACTTATCAGATGCTTGTTTCTTGCACATGTTTACAGTGATAGTTTGAATTTATTTTTCTCTTTCAGAAATATAAGAAAAATGCATTGAAAATTCATCAATGTTTTTTAAAATTTGAAACATTTAAATAAACATTAAGATGTATATCTTTTGAGTTTCAAGATTCAGAAATGCATAACAGTATACATTAATGTTTACTCAAAGATCAGCATATTTTTCACATATGCAAGATATATGCAAGACTTACGCTTTGTATCATGATTTCATTCAATGATGAAGAATACATTAACTTTTCTCTGTATCATTTTGAAGAACAAATTCATCTCAAGACATTCAACATCTGCAAATGTCTTAATTTAAGCATATGTACAGCATATAATCATGAAATGCTCATCATCAAAAAAATGAATATTACATATTCATTGCTTCTCATTGTCTTTTAAATGATTGAATTAAAATTCACGTTGAACATCTGTTAAAAGTAAGTTGATGATATGCGTTGCATATGCTAAGTCAATGCATCAGCTAAATGACTGTCTAAAAAATATTGAAGAAATCTTTTCTTTTGAATTAATGCTTCAATTTGATCTTTGTTATTAAGACTTGCATGTAATGCATGAAGTGTATGCTCTTTATATTTTCGATTTAAGATAGAAAATCGCAAAGAAAGTATGAATCACTTTAATGTCTTATTAGTGCTTTGCAAGTATCATATGCTTTGTATATGTGCAACATATGCGCAGTTAAATTTAATATTTCATGCTTTCTGATGACTTCAAGCACATCATTCGCAATGTTTATGAGCAGTTTTGTAGAATATGATGAATGATGAGTATGTGTTTCGCGTACAATGAGCATAAAATACGAAAATCTTCTCTGATTTTTTGAAATGTATAGATCAAATCGTACGTTACATTAATGAAGACGAGTTTTTTCTGAATCTTGAGAATGATTGAACTCTATATATACTAAGCATATGCCTAGCATATAATTTGTCAACATTTATCACAGTAATGACGTTTGACAGTTGAATAATTTATATATGTACATTTGCATTTAACTTCTTGCACATCATGTTTAATAAGAAAATGAAGATATTTCAAATTTATTCAAGCATTATGTGATGAAATTGCATGTGTTGTATGTCAAGATTCAGTCTCGCTTGAAAGAGAACAGTCAATATATAGTTGCTGCTACTTAACATATGTTTAGCACATGTAAATCTTATACTTACTGTATTTCTTTGAAACATGATAAATCTTTACTTCTTGCAAACATAAGTGTTAAAACGTGAATGAAAACATTGATTATTATGCTTCTGAAAATAAGATGCATAAGCTTGATATCAGCTAACGTATTGTTAGCATATTTATGTCAGAATCATGTCTAAATGATACAATTAATGAAGATCAGAATTAATAGTGCTTAATCTTTAAAGATAGTTATAACTGAATATTAAGAATATAGAAGAAGATTGATACAAAAGCTTTTATTTATGTAATGTTCAAAGACTGCATTAGACTTGAAAAAGATGTGTTTATGACATGAAAAGAAGATGATGTAGATGAACAAGATGTTGATGAAAGAAAAGAATGTTGAGAAAGAAAAAAGATGTTGAATCATATCTGAGTCAAATTTGAGTCAGATCTCGATCAGATTATTGACTGACTTTAATCATTACACAGAGTACTCACTAGCGTGCACTACGAATTGATTAAAGCTTCAGTCTTGTTCAGTCTTATTGATCTTGATACACTCGTAACATTATTTCTTTCTTTGAAAATTCATGTTTGCATGAATGTAGTTTCTTTGCTCACTTTTGTTGATAGTTATTTCGATATTTAGCGCGATTTGCTTGAATATAGCTTATAAAATTCGTTCAAAACTTTCTCTGAATCATTGAATTTTTCTTTATCAACATAGTATCATTTGTCGTTTCTATCTAGGTTTTTTCATTTGACTTTGTACTGTATTCAATCTTGATAGCATCTGAAGTTCAATATATCATCTATCTTTCAATGTTCATTGTTTTCAATAGTGATTAATCTGAGTGATTCTGAATGTTGTTCTGATAAAGAGTCTTCTGAATATGATCATAGTAGCTTTGAGCTGAACATTGAATGCAGATACTTCATGCTGACTGATAAACAAAGATGATAAAAGATACTCACTTTAGCAGTGATTTGATAAAGATTTAGCTGTTTATCTTTCAAATCTTTGCAGAGTCTCGTTGTCTTGATGTTTCTGAAAGATAGTCAAACTCAGTCATTTACTTCATATGTGATATCTTGTCTATGTTTATTGATCTGAACTTTGATGATCAGCTTCATCTTTTTCAATTGTTGATGATTGAAGCTCAGTAGCTTTTTCATTCAAATGATAATATCATTTGTCTTTCTTGCTTCAAGTCATTCACAAGTTGTTTTGTAGTCAATCGTATCTGAATTGAAACTCATTCAAGAATGAAATTCTTTATTGAAGTAAAAGAGAATCATTGAAGTGATCAAGAAGATATTGAAATTGTCGCTGAATTTCATCATAGATATTTATTTAATTCAGTCGTTCTGCATGTAATTGCAGTAAATTCTAAGTTCGCATTCAACGTCTTGATTGACTCATTTTGATTGATCATTGATTTCAGAATGATAGACTGTGAATAAACTAGCTGTGATTCTCAATCGTTTGCAAAGACTCTTTTACATAGTCAATATGAATTGAGAGTCTTTGTTCAAAACAATAGAACTGAGTAGATCATGCAGTCAATAAACATTTCATAGCATGATTCAAACTGTTTCTTCGACTGAAATGTCATCATCTCTTCAATGACAAAGAACATAGTGATGTTTTTTGATAAAATGATATATGATTGTGCAAATGATGTTATAGTCTTCTGACAGAAATAGTTCAGTAATGAAGTTCATAGCTATATTTTTTCAGCGTTTCTGTGAAATTGAAAGAGAATGATGAAGTTCATTGATGTTATTTCTAGAGACTTTGCTTTGTTGATAAGCATGACAGTTTCAAATGTATCATTGAATAGTAGCTCAATAATTTGATCAATAGTAAAAACGCTGAACTAGATCAATGATTCATTTATTGTCGAGATGAGAGATTGAAGATTGATCATGCACTTCTTGTAGTAATTTCGTATGCATGTTCTCAAAGATTCACAGTAGATCTTTTCTAAATAGAACGTCGTTAATGATTTTGCAGTTCTTCAGTTTAGTGATATGAAATTTGAGCTTGTTGTCGTTCATAACTTGTTTATATTCGCTGCAGAACTCATCTGTTTGATTGATCATACATACTCATTGATAGAGATTTGCTTTCAATTCAACAGATAGAACATTGACTTTATCAAGAATCAGAATAGTCTGAAAACAATCTTCAAGATGCTGAGCTGATTCAGAGATGTTCATTAAAGATATTCTGATTAAAGCATTGACTTTAGTGTTAATTTTGTCTGATTTAAAGATGATCTGAAAGTTGAACTTCAATAAAATGTTCAGATAGTTAACTTGTCATTGACTCAACTGTTTATTTTTCATGAAGATCTTCAAAGTTTGATGATCAATGAACATCTGAATGAGTAGTTCAGTGCATTTCAGCTTGAGTCATCAGTGTTTGAAGCATTGAATAATGACTAGCAATTTCTTGTCATAAATGTGATAATTGATTTCAGCGAAAATCATGCTTTTGCTGTAGAAAGTCATTGAATGAAGAAGTTTCTCATCATTGTACTGAGATAGTATTTCATCTTTTACATAGTTTGAAGCGTTGATTTTCAGAATAGCTTGTCATTTGAGATTAAAGTGACGAAGTACTGAAATCAAGCTGACTTGTTTCTTTAGATTGTCAAAGACTTGAACACAGATCTCATTTCAAACAAAAGATGTATTCTTTCTAGTCAGTTGAATGAATGATTTGACTAGCTTCGAGAAGTTCTTAATGAAACGACGATAGAAGTTAACAAATTTCACGAAGTTCTGAATTTTCTTTAGATTGATCGAAGTGATTCAGCTGACTATGACTGTCACTTTGCTGAGATTCATACGAAAATCTAGTTCTGATACAATGACTTCTAGAAAGACAGTCTCTTCTACATTGAATTTGCACTTTCAAATATTCATCTGCAGTTCAGCTTCGCGTAGTCAACTCAATACTAGTTTGACGTGATCTTTATGTTTCTTTCTTGTTTTGCTATAGATGAGAATGTCATTTAGATAGACTTGACAAAAGTCATTCAGAAAGTTTCATAAAATGTCATTCATATATTGCTGAAAGAAGATCGATTTATTAGTCAGTTTGAATGATAGCATCTTGTATTTATATGCTTCTAAAGCAGTGATAAAGATGATGTAATTCTCACTATTGAGATGCATTTGAAGTTTGTTGAACATTGATATGATGTTCAATCTAGTCAGATGCTTGCAACTCACTATTTTATCAATGATCTCTTCTATCAGCAATAAAGAATATTTATTTCTTTTGAAAATGACATTTAGTTTTCAATAGTTCATGCAGAATCAAAGATCTTCATTTGCTTTGAGAGTGAATAGAACGAGAAAGAAATAAAGAGTTTGACTGAGAGTAATGAATCTCTTCAACAGATTCTCATTTAAGTACTTTTTTATTTTCAAAAGTTTGACAGAAAACATTTAATAGACTCAATAGTGAGAAGATGTTGAATCACTGATGAGTTCAATTTTATGATCGTAGAAGCAATGAAAGAGTAGTTTATTCAATTGAGTTCAATCAAAAACATTTAGAAACTCATGATATTTCAATGACAGCTTCGCTTTAATATCTTTCAAATTCTGAGTCATCTTATTGATTGAAGAGACATTTAGAGCGTTCAAATTGCACTGAGTATTTCTATTGATGTTCATCATGAATAAAGCAAAGACTTTGATCTTGTTTTTCTTTGAATGATTTAACAGTGTTTTGAATGAAGTGACATTTATGCTTTGAATCAAGAATGACTCTTTCTGAGCAGTGATTGAAACAAGTCATTTGAGCATTATAGAAATCTTAGTCTGAGTAATTGAAAAGAGCGAAGTTGATCGCGATCAACTTGAATGCTTTGAATTGAGCGAAATTGAAAAAATTGAAATAGAAGTATTCAATTGATTTGAAAAAACAATGACGTCGTTCTGCATATTCAGTAATATTTCGTTTTTATTCATTCAGAACTTACTCAATATGACTTCATGATGATCAATATCAGCTATCAACATTGATACAGTCAATTTCTTATGACTTTCGATGATGAGATTGAGTAGAATTTTATGAGTGATTATCTTCTTAAATATCTTTTCATCATAATCTCTTATTAGCTTCTCTTTTGTCAGTGATATAGGTTGAATTTTCAGTTTCTTGCATACTTTATTGACTAGATTGAAATGTATGATCATATAAACGACTGAATCACTGTCTATTAAAGAACAAAGATTGAAAGATTGTTTCTAAGAAATGAGATGAGCATCAATTAGAAACGACTTTTCAAAGTAATTTTCTTTCAATAGAATTTTATCTAGTTTGCACAAAGATATAATTTCTATTTCTTTAATGACTTTTGAAGAGATGATTAGTTTTTTGAATTGAAATCAAAATTGAAATTGAAATCGAAACAATTATATTCTTTGTTCACTGCATTAATTCTAGTAGATTGATCAAGACACTCTTTAAAGTTATGATCTGATTTATGACATATGAAACAGCTTTCAACTAGAATGTCTGCTTCTTTGACGCTAGTTAAAATCGCGTCACGCGACTTTAGATGATCAGACTTCAAATGATTGAATGATTGCTGAGTGACAATAGTTGCTTTATAAAAGATAGTCTTTGAAACGTTATTAATGCGTTTGATTTTGTTCTTGATCTCTTGAATGACTCGCTGATCATTATTCAAATGAATCAGATAGAAATGAATTTCTTTTAAAGAATCAGATTGAACTAGTTGATTTACTCAAATGAATCGAAGACGAAAGTGTATTTTATCTTTCAAATCAATGATCAGTTGCTTTTCGTGATAGTCTAGATAGAAAAATAGTCGTTGAAACTGAGTATAAAACTTGCTGAATTTCTTTGATTCTTGAATCAAGTTGTAGTATTCTTTATGAAAGTTGACTTTCTTATTCAAATCATCAAACAACTGAGCTAGCTTTTTCAAAAGATCTTTGATGATTTTATAAAGATTGACATAGTCACGTTCACATCTAGCTTGAGTGATTTCAGCTGTGTCATCAAATAATCTAGAATGTATATAGCTCAATTTGACTCATTTATTAGAAAAGAGATCAACGTTGATCTCTAGTTTATTCTGAATTTTTCCGTATCAGTTCTCTTAAGTAGAGTTCTTTTCATCAGTAAACAGCGAAGAATCAGATATTTTTTGAGATCTAGAACGCTCAAAGTAGATGAAATCAGAAGAAGTGTTTTCTTTAGCTTGAAGTCTAGTCTTCAACTCTTTGATTTCGTCTTTCTGTTGTTTATCTAGCTCATAGAGTTAATCTGTTTCTTTATCAAGAACTAAGCTTCAAGTCTTTCAGATTTCATAGAACATAAGAGATATTATCATTTCAACGAATGATTCATCATCTTTATGAAGAAATGACGCAGCACTTGATGATTTCAATGAATCAGCATCAGAAGTTTGAGAGAAATGATTTTGAAATTCTTCAAAACACTCTTCAGTAAATGAATGACTAGACATGATGAGATTTGTTTGAAAGAAGATTGAATGAATGACGATGCTTAATGATTGAAAAAGAAAGATGTATGAAATGATGTTTAATCTTTAACAAAGAAAATGAGATTTGTTTGTTGATTGATTTGATTAATTCTCTAGCAAACAACGAAGATTCTTTATTATTGAATTTATCTATTGATTTGATTCTTAAGCAATTCATGAAGATTCTTTATTGTGATTCTTGTAATTGAATGAACTTTGCATACTTAATGAGCAATAAGTAGTCTAGCAATTCAAACAGTCTCATTATTGATTTTATTCAACTCTCTAGTGTTGTTCTTGTCTTTTGATTATCATCAATCATCAGGTAAATGAATTTCTTTAAACTCATTCTGTTTAGATGAGTATGTTGAATGAGTAATGAGATCAGTATCATGTGATTAATGAATTCTTAATATAATGTCAGAATCATGTTTAAATAATACAATCAATGAAGATCAGAGTTGATAGTGCTTGATCTTTAGAAATAGCTATAACTGAATATTAAGAATACAGAAGAAGATTGATACAAAAGCTTCTATTTATGTAATGTTCAGAGACTGTGCTAAACTTAAAAGAAATGTGTTTGTGACACAAAAAGAAGATGATGTAGATGAACAAGATGTTGATGAAAGAAAAGAATGTTGAGAAAGAAAAAAGATGTTGAGTCATATCTGAGTCAAATCTGAGTCAGATCTCAATCAGATCATTGACTAGTTCTAATCATTACACAGAGTACTCGCTAGCGTGCATTGTGAATTGATTAAAGCTTTAGCCTTGTTCAGTCTTATCAATCTTGATACGCTTGTAACAATTTATAATATATGCTGAATATATATACTTCTTTGTATGTTTCAAAATTCTCTCATCAACTGATGCATTAAAGAAAAAACGACTGAAATGTCGTTGCAATTGATTAATGTTTTCAATCTTAATCTTATCATATGCTTTGCATGAGCGAAGTATATTCATATGAGCATACTTGCAATGATGAATCTCAGCACATTTGTACAATTGATGAAATGCTTTTGCATGTTTTATATCATCTTTTTTGACTAGAAACTTCAATGCAATCTTGTTAAATTTATTCACTTAATTGAAGAAGAATTGAATCTAAACATTTCATGTAGTCTGATCATGCAAAGCATATGTGTTGTTTATTTTTGACATATGTCGTGCAAATGCATCACGCATTACTGATTTATCTTCTTCATTAATTTCAGTGATTAAGTGAATGAAGTGAAGAATTCTCTTTTCATCAATTGCAGAATAAGAAAGTATATTCAAGTGATTCACTATCTTCAAAATAACAACTTTTTTTCGATTGTTTGAATGAATGATGAAGTCATCAACATCGAGATTCTTCTACATATGCTTAGCACATGCAATAAACATGCAAATCATGAATTCAACTTTTGACATGCTCATTCACATGCTATCATTCACATTTTCTTCGTCAGATCTTTCTTCTGCATTTTCTTCTTCATTCTCATCATTCTGCTCGTGATTTGCATCATCACTTTTCTCATCATCTTCAATATTTGCATTGAGAGAATCTTGAGCGAGCTGAGTTTCTTCTTAGTATATGCGTGACATATGTGAACTGCGACACTCATCTTCAAGTCATTTAGCCAACTCATTATCTTGTTCGCTCGACTTTCAGCGTCGATGCTTTCATCGTTCATCGATATTTCTTTATGCTCAGTTGATGCTGCGCATATGCACTGATGAGGCTTTGATGATCAGATGTGAATTTTATTGTGATCTCGCCTAATGCTCTTGGCATATGCTTCGCATAGGATTCGAAGCTTTTCCAACCCGACGCCAGATCTCGGATGTGCGGGGCATATGTCAATTTCAAAGTTCAACCCGACGTCAAGAATTTTTTCCAACCCCGGCTCAACTTTTCCAACCCCCCGGCCAGCTGTAACCCGCATCCGGCGTAGTCCCGCACAATCGCGAGTATCTACATAGAATTTCTTGCACTACTTCACCTTCTATACAAGCAAAGGCTCGTAAGCAATGTTTCAAAGTCGCTGCAGAGTATTCATTGATGAAGTGTAAATCTGATAATTGCATAAAGATGTGTTTTCTACAGTAGGAAGCTATCATGACTATCTACCTACGTTTTGCGGCGCAATTAGCGCTAGCCCCAACTAGGCTAGCGAGCATTGTTTCTAATTAGGAACTATGTTCCTAATTGAACGACTACTCCTCCTGCTCCTACTATTGCTCATACTATAGCTTCTATTGCTTCAACATTCATCCCCCTGGACATTTCAGCTGAAGAGAATACCGTCAACGTTGTGATTGAATGAAGATGAGCAATTCAACATGAATGCTACCTAGCTAAGTACCTTAATAGCGAGTCTGCCGCATATTACCCTGCAGTTGCCTGATTATTGTCGATCTCAATGAGAGGACCAGTATACACTTTACGACCATGAAGCAGTCAAAAGAGAAGACTGAATATCAGAACAGTTCCGTAAATAATGATGCTTCAATTCATCGTCGATGCCGAAACTTGGGCGCTCGGTGGCCAGACAACAAAGAAGATTCCAAGAATACTGTAGACGATGGCAAACAGGTTTATAAAGATTCCAGCGCGACCCAATTTGAATGAACCCCATTGAATGGCTGAATCCGGACCTTTCATACGCTTGTGAAGAATCACTCCGGCGACAACAATGAACGAAGAGTAGAATCCAACAATGATCATGGAAGTGAATGCACTGAACGCCGCATCTGATCCAATGTTTAGTAGCGCAAGCAACAGATTGATCAATGTAGTGAGACCGATCGACCATAGTGGGAGCATCGTTCTCGACACCTT
>JAABUS010001565.1_pt1 | contig 48821 bp, 43 predicted proteins | sample 5560161 | NCBI WGS metagenome assembly JAABUS01 (sample SAMN10711885, study PRJNA513376) | rock metagenome | isolation source: Antarctica rocks | place: Antarctica: Victoria Land, Trio Nunatak nord | collected 2016-01-04 | reverse complement strand
GTGAAGATTGGAACAATATACTAAGTAGGTTTATTCCTACAATGTTAAGTTCAAATAATACTTTAACTTATTATAAAACACTGCTTCAACTTACTGTATCGCTTCATGATGGCCATTGTATATTAACAATTGCTGGTGATGACCGATCAATTACAAGTATGGTTTTTGGAAAATATACAGCACCAATTTTTATTGATATAATAAATAAAACAGTTGTCATTAGAAAGTTAGCAAACGATACGTTATGCCGTGAAGCAGGTATTGAGAAAGGTGATATTGTTTTAGCTATAGATGATGAACCTGTAATTCAAAAAATTAACCGGCTTAAACAATATGTTTCAGCATCTAATGATGAAAGACGTGGTTATGATTTGTCAACGAAGTTATTTGACACGAATAAACATTATCAAAGATTGAAAATAAAACGAGGCAATCAAATTTTTACGGTCAATGTAAAATGTATATTAACTTCCGTCCGGTATTGGGTAGATTTATTCAATTACATAAATGATGAACAGGGTTATAAACCTATAGGTAATTCTATAGCATATATTTACGCTTCCAGCATTTGGGGAGCCAATGTAGATAAAATGAAAGCTCTTATAAAAAGCAAAAACGCTGTTATATTTGATGTAAGGAACTATCCAAATAGTGATACTTTTTACAATATATTTGATATTTTTTTACCTAAGCCAACAGCAATAGATATAGAATTACAAATGTTGACCGATAACCCGGGATATTTTAAATGGATCAAAGTACCTAAAATTGGAAACATCAACCCTAATACTTATCAAGGTAAAGTAATTATATTAGTTGATGAAAGAACCCAAAGCCAAGGTGAATACTCGGCGATGGCTTTACAAACGATACCCAATTCAGTAACTATTGGCAGCCAAACCGCAGGTGGTGATGGAGTAGTAACTTATGTGCCTATGGGTGGAAAATTAAACATTTCCTACTCTGGCTATGGTGTGTACTACCCTAATAAAGCACAAACACAACGTGTCGGTGTTAAAATTGATGTACCTGTTAAAAGAACTGTTGAAAGTATAATTAAAAACCAAGACCTTCTATTACAAAAAGCTTTAAAATACTTGAAAGAAAAAGGAATTAATTAATTGATAATCATTAAACTTTAACTCCTCTAACCATTCTGTCTTTTCCTCTAAAATCCTGTCTCAACTCTACCTCAACAAACCCTTTTTGCTTTAAAAGTTCCACAGTTTCCAATCCAAATTTTTCATTGATTTCCAAAAACAATAAACCATTTTTTTGTAGCATAAAAGAAGCATAATTGGCAATGGCACGATAGAACAAAAGCGGATCATCTTCGGGCACGAACAAAGCCAAGTGCGGCTCAAAATCTAACACGTTGTTGTACATCAACTTTTGTTCTTTTTGAGTGATATAAGGCGGATTGCTGACGATGATGGAATAAGGCAATGCTTCTTTTACCGGGTAAAAATTGAGTATGTCCTGCTGGAAAAACTGCACTTCAACTTTATTTAACAACGCATTTCTTTTTGCAGTTTGCAAAGCTTCTGCAGAAATATCCAAACCTGAAACTTCTGCTTCCGGCCAGTTTTTTTTGATGGTAATTGGAATGCAACCGCTTCCCGTGCCGATGTCCAAAATGCTTATTGTCTTTTCACGCTCGTCGTTCACTAAACCTTCGCTGTCTTTATTACCTTTCCGCCGCTCCCCGCTCCTCTTATCCCCGTTCAAGCTTCCTTTTTCCTCCAAAACCCATACAACCAATTCCTCTGTTTCCGGCCGCGGGATTAGTACGGATGGATTGACTTCAAACTTCAGCCCAAAAAACTCCGTTTCGCCTAAGGCATATTGTATCGGCATACCGCTTTGCAGTTTTTTTGCCAGTAAAAGAAGCATCCGAATTTGTGCTTCAGAAAGCTGAGTTTTGGGGAAGGCATGCAATTGCGTTTGCATTAATTGGGTAACGAAATTCAACACTAAAAACAAAATTTCGTGCAATTCATCAGAAGCATAAACCGTCTTCAGATTTTCTTTGAGCCAAATCCGAGCTTCGCCAACAGTTTTCATACCGCAAAGAACGGAAAAAGCTATTTTTGCAGATGCTTGATCACGAAAAATACATGCGCCGTTGTTTGGAACTGGCTGCTTTAGGCGCTGGTTTTGTTAGTCCGAACCCGATGGTTGGCGCGGTGATCGTTCATCAAAACAAAATCATTGGCGAAGGTTACCATCAAAAATACGGACAGCCACATGCGGAAGTTAATGCCGTAAAAGCAGTATTTGATCAGCATGCCGACGCAGCAGAATTGTTAAAAAAAGCGATCATTTATGTTTCGCTGGAACCTTGTGCGCATTTTGGCAAAACGCCTCCTTGTGCTGATTTGATCATCCAACATCAAATCCCAAAAGTGGTGGTTGGCTGCCGCGATCCATTTGTGCAGGTTGACGGAAAAGGGGTTGAAAAACTACGGAAAGCCGGAATTGAAGTGGTTGAAAATGTGCTGGAAACGGAATGCCTGGAGCTGAACAAACGTTTTTTTACGCGGATACAAAAGCAGCGGCCGTACATCATTTTGAAATGGGCGCAAACACAAGACCAGTTTTTCGCTCCTGTAAATGGTAGCCAGCAATGGATTTCCGGTTCGCTTGCCAAAAAATTAACCCATCAGTGGCGAAGCGAAGAAGATGCAATTCTCGTAGGAAAAAATACGGCGGCGGCAGATGACCCGCAGTTGAACAACCGTTATCAGCCGCAGGCAAAGCAACCGAAGCGGATTGTAATTGACCGGAGATTGGAACTTGGCCCCAACTTGCATTTGTTTGACCAATCCACAGAAACTTATATTTTTAGTGAGGTAAAAACAGCATTGGACGGGAAGCTGAAATATATTGGATTAGAAAACTTTGAACTGTTTTTACCGCAATATATTTTGTTCCAATTGTATTTGCAGGATGTCCAATCCATCATTGTGGAAGGCGGCGCGAAAACTTTACAGCTTTTTATTGATGCCGGTTTGTGGGACGAGGCACGCATTTTTACCGGCCAAACCCGTTGGGGAAAAGGAATTAAAGCACCGGAAATACAGGGTGAAGTAATTGACAATCATTTTGTTGGAAAAGACACGTTAACAATCCTTCAAGCTTCAACCCAAAGTTAATAAGTTGATTTCCAAGTACCCTTTATTAAAAAAGGAGCACAACAATTAACCATACTCCTTTTACAATAGTTTATTGCGGACAAATAATTACTTCTGCATCACCATCACGCCGTTCATCATCAAAGTGTTTCCGCTTGCGGCAACAATGTTATATACTTTTTGTACGCCGCCCGCATGTTCTGTTTTATCAAGAACGGTATAAGTTTCGTAAGCTTTTTTAGCTTCATTATAACATAAAACCTGATCTCCGATCTCCATTTCGCCGATCTCTTTACTTCCGGATTTTGTTGTCATCGGATGATTTGGCGTTGCTTCCAAAACCTTGGCTGATAAATGGATACTGTTTTTATCGGTGTTTTTTTCTTCTTCCGCAGCAACTAAAACCAATCTTGTCAAAGCATAATTTTTTGCTTCGTGGACTGACAGTTCTTTTACATTAACGATTGAAGTTTGTTTTGTTTTTGGGTTGATGGACAGAACCTGGTCGCCTGGTTTTACAGATGCCAGCATTTTCTGGCTGCCGTTTGCCATCGTTACCAGATCAGTTCCCGGGAAGCAAATATCGCTGCCGTAAGTGCCGCTTTCTTCTTTCATGTTTTTACCGCCGTTGATGTTTTTATAGACCTGGTAAGAAAACTCGCGCGAAAGCACATAAGACAGTTTCAGCACAAAGTTTTTCTCTTCTTTGTCAATGCTGTGGATGTCTTTAAAATAACGCTCCCAAACTTTACCGTCAGCCGTTTGGTTGGGCAGCAAGGCCTGGTAACGCTTGCCTTTTTCGTTGGTGTAAAATATCAACAGTTTACATCAGAAATTGAAATAAAGCTGGCTTTTTTGAACTAAAACCAGCATTTATATAGTTTAAACCGCTAATTTTTCAAATTCTGGCTTGCTTACCGCTCCTCCATGTCCGAAAACAGCAATATCAAAAGGAAAAGCAGCTAATTTTTTAAAAGTTTGCCAGCTCATCTTTGTAGATTGATAAGCATACGGCAGTTTCAGTTTGTTTGTATTTTCTACACTATCAGCAGCAAACAGCAATGCTTCTTTTACCGGGTAAAAAAGTGCAATCTGATCGGCGGTATGCCCGGGCGCATTGATGACTTCCAAACCTTTTGTATCCGGAATCATGTCTCCTTCCTGAACTGTTTTTATGGGAGATTTTATTGGCTGGATATATAGAAACTTCAACCTGATTATCCCAAACAAAGTAACCAGCTTCACTAAAAAAGCTAAAAATTTAGGTTCCGGTTTAAAAGCAATCCCTTTTTTGATCATCTCCGCACAAAGCGCAGAAGCATAAACCGGAACATCTACAACTTCTAAAATGGCAGCCAAACTGCCCGAATGATCATAATGGGCATGGGTGAGGATAATGCCTTTTAAATCTTCCGGTTGTTTGCCAATTTGCCGGATACCTTGAAAAATCAAATCCCTGCTGCCTTGCGGACCGGTATCAATCAAAACTAAACCGGCAGGGTGATCAACCAAAAAAACGTTTACAATGGGAAGGGTAAGCTGGAAAACGTTTTCGGTTATTTGAACCACCTTCATACATACAAGTCTTTAAAAACTTCTTTCAGCATTCGGTTTTTATTCCCACTAATTTTTGTTTTTTCTTGTTTTTGTTTTACCAGCGTTGAGCATTTTGTTTTCGAGCATATATGCTGCCCAGCCATTTTTTACATACTTTTCAGAAACATAAAACCCTCCTGCCCCATTATCTAAATCTCCACAATCAGGAATTCGATAATCTCCCCAATTGCATGTTTTAGAAATATTTGTCTTGTAACTTGTCCAAGTTCCAATGAACTGATTATTTGAGAAACTATCTGATACAAGCATTAATGCATCGTAGCCAAACTGGCCTTTTGCATTAATTTCGAAATTACTTTGCAAGTTACCTTTAATAAAACCCGAACTATCCTCTTTTCTATTTTCGTAAAAAATTACTTCACAATTTGCAAATCCTTGTTTATATCTTAGAAGGTCAGGATGGGTTTTTAAATAGGCTTGTTTAATGGTGATCGTTCCTTTAAAAGGAAAAACCTTTGTCTTTCCAAAAGCAAAATATTGATATGGGTTTTTTGGATTTTTAGTTACCGAATTAAAATGAATTTGAAATCTTTGAAAATTATCTCCAATAAAACCTAATATTTCTGCTCGTTTAACTTTTCGCAGTCCGTCTTCGCCTTCTGTCTCAATACTATCCGCATTTAAAACTACAGAAAAGTTATAATTTTTAATCTGGTTAAAAAAATTAACTGTTCTTGCTGTTTGCCCGAAAGAATTAACAGAGCAAAAGATTAAAAAAACACAAAGTGCGAAATTAAGTCTTTTCATCTTCATTTATTTTCGACCAGTTTTTTAATTTTCACTAAAATTGGGTTCCAACCTTCGCCATTGTTGTAAACATCTTTGTATCTTTTTTCGCCTTCTGCCGCCGTTTCAAATCCATCTTGCGTAACAATTAAAATGGTTTGCCCGTCCTGCTCTGTCAATTCATAAGTTACGTTTAAATAATTTTCAGGAATATCAGGGTAAGCAGCAAACGGGTCGATCACCGTATATTTCAACAGTTTATTTGGTTCAATCACCAGGATCTTTCCTTTTACAAAAACCATTTCTTTGCCTTCATATTCACCTCTCCAAAGCAATTCGCTCCCAACATTCCAATCGGAAACAGTTTCGCAACCAAACATGTAGATTTTGGTTTTTTCGGGATTGGTCAAAACATCCCAAACTTGTGAACTTGGTGCATTGATGGCAATCGTATTTTTTACAACTAACTTTTCCATATTTATTCTTGATTGAATTATAAATTTTTATGTGCTAAAAGAAGCATTCCTGTTACTTAATCCAGCCGTTACTGATTATCCAGTTTTTGCAACGGTCCATCCATTTATCCGGCGTGTTTTTGTTGTTCAAACCGAAACCATGTCCCCCTTTTGGATAGATGATCATTTCTGCTTCCACGCCGTTTTTTAGCAAGGCATTATAGTAACATAAGCTGTTTTTTACGTTTACGGTTTTGTCGTCTTCTGCATGAACGAGCATACTTGAAGGTGTATCTTTGGTTACGTTCAGTTCATTGGAAAAATACCTGATCTGTTCTTGTGTTGGTGTTGATCCAATTAAATTGTGACGCGAACCGCCATGTGCTAAACTGTCTGTCATGCTGATGACCGGATATAGCAGCACCATAAAATCCGGCCGCAAACTGGTTTTGTTTGGATTAGCTATTTTTGGATCGTTATAATGAGAGCCGGTCAAAGCGGCCAGACTTCCGCCGGCAGAAAAACCGATAATACCAACTTTGTGCGGGTCAACATTCCATTTTGCTGCACCTTCACGAACGGTTTTGATCGCCATTTGCGCATCCTGTAAAGGCCCGATGGATTTATCTTTCATGATTGCATCGCTTGGCAAACGATATTTCAGTACAAAAGCAGCAACGCCAATCTGGTTAAAAGCCCGGGCAATTTCAATACCTTCGTGCGTGTAAGAAACAAAGGCATAACCTCCTCCCGGACAAATAACAATAGCCGCGCCCGTTGCTTTTTCTTTTGCGGGAAGATAGATTTCGAGTGTAGGTTTAGATACTTTGCTGTAATTGATATTGTTTGGATCATTGGATTTGACTTCCTGATCCGGGCCGGAAATGGAATTTGGAATGGCGCCGGGATAAAGCGGGACAACGGTTTGTGCTTTTGTGCGAAATGTTGAAAATGAAAATATCAACAGAAAAAAGCAGGTGTAAAAGAAGCATTTCATCAGCATAAAAATTGGTTGTTTAAATCAACACAAATCTTAGCAAACGTGCAACCGATATTATGAAGTTTCTTTTTATAGGCTGATGCTTCTTTTATCATACTTTTTTGAGTAAAAAATGCTGGATTGCAATTGTTGCTTCATCCGGATTTTGTGTGCCGATCAATAATTTTCTACCACCATTAAAAACCAACTGGATTCCCTGGTTACCGAAAACATTGAACGCTTTTCCTTTACCAAACAATCCAAGCCGGATTCCCCAACCGCCATATTCTGCAATTGGATTATAAGTCCGTACAAAAGCTGATTCAATTGTGTTGTTTGGATATTTTCGGAAAGATAAATGAAACGGGAAAAAACGGATTTCAATTTGATCAGTTTGGATAACTGTTTCTAATTTCATCATTAAAACAAAAACTGTAACTAACAATGTAATCAAAGCCGCTATTTCCCCTCCTGTATAAGTATGGTAAGCCGTACTTGTAAATGATTCTTTATAAACATACTTTCTAATCAAAAACCATACGTTTAAACCGTTAATAAAAATTAAGATTAACCATAACCACCATTGCTGAAAACGTTGTGTTTCTGTAAATAAAACTTTGTTTTCCATCTTGATCTTTTATTTTAACTGATTTGCAAATTTTGTAAACGATTATGCAGCACACATAAAAATTATGCTAAAAGAAGTATCGGGTACATTTTTTTCATATTCGTTGAGTGGCCTTTCACTTGGCAGAATGATCCGGCTAAATATAATAAGTAAAATTAAGTTTGAGCAGTTGATTGTTTAAGCTATTTTTATCGCATCAATTTATACAACCAATATGTCTTACACAGCAAACCCATCCCGTTATCAAAATATGGAATACCGCCGCTGCGGCAAAAGCGGCATCAAACTACCAGCCGTTTCGCTGGGTTTATGGCACAACTTCGGCGATGTGGATGTGTTCGAAAATTTCCGCAATACTTTAAAAACTGCTTTTGACTACGGCGTTACGCATTTCGACCTCGCCAATAATTATGGCCCGCCTCCGGGATCCGCAGAAGAAAACTTTGGCCGGATATTGCACGAAGATTTTAAAAGCTACCGCGATGAACTGATTATTTCCAGCAAAGCCGGTTATTTGATGTGGGACGGCCCTTACGGCGAATGGGGATCGAAAAAATACCTGATGGCAAGTTTGGACCAGAGTTTGAAACGCATGAAACTGGATTACGTGGATATTTTTTATTCGCACCGACCAGACCCGGAAACACCTTTGGAAGAAACCATGGGCGCTTTGGATTTGATGGTACGCCAGGGAAAAGCTTTGTATGTCGGCATCTCCAATTATCACCCAAAAGAAGCAGCAAAAGCCTTTAAAATACTGAAAGAACTGGGTACGCCTTGTCTAATTCATCAACCCAAATATTCCATGTTTGAGCGTTGGGTGGAAGATGAAGGTTTGCTGGATTTGCTGGAACAGGAAGGCGTAGGCTGTATCCCGTTTTCGCCGCTGGCGCAAGGTTTGTTAACCGATAAATATTTAAAAGGCATTCCTGAAGATTCGCGCATTGCCAAAGGTGTTGGTTTTTTAACCGAAAACAACCTGACCGAAGAAAAGCTAAACCAAATCCGCCGGTTAAACGAAATTGCACAGCAGCGCGGACAATCTTTGGCACAAATGGCACTCTCCTGGATTTTAAAAGATCCGCGTATCACTTCGGTTTTAATTGGAGCCAGCAAACCTGCACAATTAACAGATTCTTTAAAATGCTTGGACAATACTTCTTTTAGCGGGGAAGAATTGAGATTGATTGAGGGGATTTTGGGTTGATGATTTTAGGGTGGTAAAAGAAGTATTGTTGGTTTTTAGTGATGCTTCTTTTATCGCCTGTTTTTTGGTTTTGGATTAAAACCCAAAGCAACAGCAGCATATTTAAAAACTGCCATTTTCGAGATATTAAATTTTGGAATTGATTTGTCAACTGATAACCCTTGAAATCCAAATTTGGGTGATAAAAACAACTTGCCAATTTTAAACCTTCCAAAGTTTGCTTCAAAACGAGGTCCGCCTACATTTCCTGCTGAACTATATTTAGTGTTATTAAGATTAACTTCTACTATAATATCAATATAAGCATCACTATAGTTTACATGACTGCTTTCTTTAATAGGTATTATTTTACGAAGAATATTATTAACAAAAGGAAACGGATAGATGGTAAAACCGCCACCCGCTGCCAAAACATTTAAGTTAGAATTTCCAAACCGTCCATAAGCAGAACTGTAAGCTGTCGTTGCATTTAAAGAAATCAGCTTACCCAAAGAAAATTCCCGGCGCAATCCCAAACTTTCATAAGTTGTAAAATAACTTCTGGTTTGCCTGTCGCCAATTCCAAATCGCGGAATAATGCTCCAGACAGAACGATAGGATTTGTAAGTCAGCGTATCTTGTGCAAAGGATGAAATGCTAACCGTAAGAAGAAGAAAAGTAAACAGTATTTTCATAAGCATGAATTAACATAATTTTCTGTAAGATAGAATTTTAACTTTGAAGTTGTTTAAACTTTTATTTTGTGAAGGAACTTTTTTAGAAAAGGATGAAATCATCCCCCTAACCCCCTTCAAAGGGGGAAATATAGCGCCTATCCTTCTAACGTACCCAGTATGTTTTGGAAGATTCGGTTGCAGGTTCCCCCTTTGAAGGGGGTTAGGGGGATGACCTTAATTTTTATGTGCTAAAAGAAGCACCAAACTCCAAACTGCAACATAAAAAAGTTTACACAACTTCTTTTACTAATCCTTAGAGCCTGTTTAAATTTGTATCAGAAAATTTATAGTACTTCTTTTAGGCATATAAATTTTGTGTTTAGGTGATATGCCAATACAAAAAGCATGAAGATTTCGTGTTTTTTATGTGATAAAAGAAGCATAGAAAATAAATAGGACAAATTTAAACAGGCTCTTAAATTAAAAAAACATTTTACAAAAAAAGCCCCTCGTTTCCGAAGAGCTTTTCATTATAAAATATTAAAAATAGCTTACTGTGCAGCTTCCGGTTTTGGCGGCCTTGGCATCAAAGCTTTGCGTGATAATTTCAACTTGCCTTGTTTATCAACTTCCAGCAATTTAACTTTTACAATTTCGCCAACTTCAAAAATACCGTCCATGGTTTCGTAACGTTTCCAGTCAATTTCAGAAATGTGCAGCAAGCCATCTTTGCCCGGCATGATCTCCACGAAAGCGCCAAACGGCATGATCGTTTTTATCTTGCCTTCGTAAGTTTCGCCAACTTCTGGTTTGGCAACAATATTGCGGATACGGGAAACCGCGGCATCAATAGCGGCTTTGTTATCTGCAAAAATCTCAATAATCCCTTTGTTTTCCACTTCTTCAATGGCAATGGTCGCACCGGTTTCGCGTTGCATTTCTTGGATGATCTTACCACCGGGCCCGATCACCGCACCGATAAATTCTTTGTCAATCGTCATGCTCACAATGCGCGGCGCATGTGGTTTGTAATCTTCGCGCGGTGCGGCAAGCGTTTTCTTCATCTCGTTCAGGATGTGCAAACGGCCTTCTTTCGCCTGGTTCAACGCTTTGATCAATACTTCGTTGGACAAGCCGTTAATTTTCAAATCCATTTGGCAAGCCACAATACCTTTTTCAGTACCGGTAACTTTAAAATCCATATCACCCAAATGATCTTCATCACCCAAAATATCAGAAAGGATGGCATATTTTCCGGTTTTCTCATCCGTTATCAAACCCATTGCAATCCCGGAAACGGGAGATGTTAATTTGATACCGGCATCCATCAAAGCTAAAGTTCCGGCACAAACGGTTGCCATAGAAGATGAACCGTTGGATTCCAGAATATCAGAAACTACGCGGATGGTGTAAGGGTTTTGTTCCAAGCCTGGCAATACTTTTTTCAAAGAACGCATCGCCAAGTTACCGTGCCCAATTTCGCGGCGGCCAGCACCACGGTTTGGTTTTACCTCGCCTGTTGAAAAACCAGGGAAGTTATAATGCAAAAGAAATTTACTGTAACCGTTGATGAACGCGCCATCAATCATTTGCTCATCGGTTTTAGAACCCAAAGTAACCGAAGTTAAGGCTTGGGTTTCGCCGCGGGTAAATACAGCCGAACCGTGGGCAGCAGGCAAATAACCAACTTCGCTCCAGATCGGGCGGATTTGAGTGGTTGTCCTGCCGTCCAAGCGTTTACCTTCATTTAAAACCAAGTTACGAACGGCATCATACTGCACATCGTGGAAATATTTTTTAGCGAGATGAACTTGAATTGCATCAGCATTTTCTCCCAGAGAAGCGATAAATTCATCACGGATTTGTTTAAAGTCTGCACTTCGGTCATCTTTACCGGATGCAGCAGCAGCAACAGCGTAAGCTTTATCATAAGTAGCCGCAAAAACAACTTCTTTCAGCTCTAAATTACTATGCTCGTGGTTATAAACACGTTTATCGGTTTTACCAACTTCTTCCGCCAGTTCTACCTGTGCGGCAACTTGTGTTTTAATGGCTTCGTGTGCAAAAGCAATCGCTTCCACCATTTCGGCTTCTGCAATTTCGTTTGCTTCACCTTCCACCATCACAATATCGGTAGCAGAACCGGCAACCATAAACTCTAAAGTTGCTTTTTCAAGCTCGCTCCGTGTTGGGTTGATGATCAATTGGCCATCAATTTTTGCCACGCGGACTTCGGAAATTGGCCCGTTGAAAGGAATGTCCGAAACAGCAATGGCAGCCGAAGCAGCCAGACCGGCCAGACAATCCGGCATAATGTCTTTATCGGCAGAAATCAAAGAGATCATCACTTGTGTATCAGCGTGATAATCCTCGGGGAACAACGGGCGCAATGCACGGTCGACCAAACGGGAGATCAAAACCTCGTAGTCGGACAAGCGTGCTTCACGGCGTAAAAACCCACCGGGAATACGGCCTGAGGCCGCATATTTTTCCTGATAATCAACCGAAAGCGGCAGGAAATCCACACCTTCTTTGGCTTCTTTAGACGAAACTACGGTTGCCAGCAGCATCGTGTCGCCCATTTTTACTACGACCGATCCATCGGCCTGTTTGGCCAATTTGCCGGTTTCGATCTCAACCATCCGGCCATCGCCCAGATCGAAAGTTTTTTTAATTGCGTTGTAACTCATTTTGTTGTTGTATGGATACGTTTTTCATCTTTAGAACGTACCTGATTTTTATATAAATTTTATTTTTTAAAGTAAAAAAGCCATCCCCAGATGAGATGGCTTTTTGAAGAAAATTAACCAGGTTATTTGATGATATCCCTTAGTTCCAGTGCTTTAATAATGGCACGGTAACGGTTAATGTCCTTTTTAAACAGATAACCTAACAAGGATCGGCGTTTACCAACCAGTTTCTGTAAGGACAACTGGGTAGAAAAATCTTTTTTGTTTTTTTTCAAATGCCCGGTTAAATGGGCAATACGGGTTGTGAACAATGCAACCTGGCCTTCGGCAGAACCGGTATCGGCTGCGCTTTGTCCGTGTTTTGCAAAAATCCCTGCTTTTGCATCTTTACTTAAATACATTACCTGAATAATATTAAAGCGTAAATAATTTGTGTGAATTGTGGCGCGAAGATAAAGCTAAATCAAGTAGCAAACAAATAAGAATCAGATACTTCTTTTATCAGGGAAAATTTGATATTGATGTCATTTCAAACGCAGGGAAAAATATTCTTTCAACATAAAAAAGTTAAGCTGCATTGATTAAGATTTTTCCCTTCAGTTCAAACGACAAAAGCGTACTTCTTTTATCACCTCTAAATTATTAATTTTTAAACTTATTGCTGATCATTTGCTGCAGCTCATTCCTGGAAAAATCTTTTGAAACCTGGCTTACCTCCACTTCGGACAACTGCTTGCCGCTCTTGCCAACACTTAAAGTTGTAAGCGCAGGCGAAACGGAATAAGTGCCTTTGGTGGTATAGTTAATAGCCCGGGCAAGCAATGCTTCATTTACATCACCAAAATCACGGGTTACGTCATCCGAAGCCAAAACGCCCGGATAAGTGGCAGAACCCGGTGTCATCCCTGCATAATAGCCTCCCTGGCCGGCAGAATTTTTAGTTTCGAATTCTGGCGTATATAACTGATAAGCGCCAATCGGAATGGCAAAAAAACCAACTGGTTTACCGTAACTGGTGGTGCCGATCAACTGCACGTTCATCTCCGGGATCAGGTTATTGATTGTTAATTCGCTTGCAGAAGCAGTAGAACCGGTTACAATAAAAAATACACGGCTGATATTTAAACTACCGGCTTTGGCAAAAGTAGCTTGGTTATTGGTATTGGTGGGTTTAAAATCGCCGGCACTAACCCGGAATTTTTTTGCCAGCAGCGGGTATTTATCATTCTGTAATTTATCATTAAAATATTGTGTGAACATCAAGGTATTGGTTTTTGCAGTAGGTACTATTAAATCAGATAAATATACCGCCGTTGCTACAGAACCGCCACCGTTATAACGCAAATCCACTACTAAATCTGTAATACCGGCAGCCGTAAAACTGGTAAAAGCCGCATTAAGATATGGTTTAGCATTATCGGGGACGGTAAAACTATTGAAAACGATATAACCTAATTTTTTACCGTTGCCCAGATCAATCACTTTACTTTTCAAAACCGGGTTTACCGTATAACTTGTTGTGTTTAAAGTAACGCTGAAAGTAGTATTGTCCGGCTTTTGCAAGGTTATGGTGATGGTAGAAGAATTATAATAAGCGTCAATAACAGCTTTATAATCAACACCGCTGGTGCCATCATAAGTTAAAGAAGGGATATTGTTGATCTTGATGATCTGATAACCTCTTGCCAACCCTGCTTTATCTGCAGGAGAACCTGGATAAACATATTTTACCCGCAAATCCGTTGTGGCAACCCAAAATGGCGCAAACCCGAAATCGCCTTTTGTCCCACCTAAAGAAGTGGCAACGGCACCCTGATCGATAAAGGAATATTTGGCCGTGCCGGGATTGGCAGCGTCATACTCAAAAGGTTTTGAAGTAGCGGGATTGATTTTGTATTGTGATAACGCATCCACTTCGCTTTGCAGTGCGGCGGCATCCGTGGTGCCGGTAAAAGCACGCGGTTTAAAAGCAGCATACGTTGGCAGCGCATCGTACCACAAATTATCTTCCTGCGTAAACAGGTAAACAGAATCTTTGATATGGTCCAAAACGGTGCCTGTAGTCGGGATAGCAGATGTGGGGTTTGGTAAAGGTGCAACTTTTTTACAAGCCGTAAAAAAAGTGGCTGCAACAAGCAAAACTGACAAGTAAAAAATGTATTTCTTCATATTTTAAATTTTAACAATGTACGTAATAACCAAATGATTGCAAAACGAAAAAAATATTAATAAATTTTATCCTTTAGTAATAAAATCATACAAATTTGCATAGTCTACTCCTGCTGCCTGAGCGCAAAGTTCATCAGCCGTACTATTGCCTACCAGAATCAGATCGCGCCGCTGCAATTTGTGTTCCGCCAGGATATGGTGCAGGGAATCCGGCTCCGGTTTTGGCTTGACCTCTTCTGCAAAATAACAAATCAAATACTTTTCCAAACCGTTCCATTCTACCTGCCTGATCTTGTTGAGCTGCTGCTGCGGATGGCCATTGGTCAGGATAAAAATATGTTTCCGGTCAACCACGATTTGCTGCAGCAGCTCCAGCATTTGTTGGTAAAGCAGCAGTTTAAGCGGCAGGCGTGCCGTGAGCAGCAGGCGGTCAAAGTTTTCCTGATGTTTCGGTTCCAATGAAAATTGTTTTTTTATGGTATTAAAAACGGTATTTTCCCCATGCTCAAGATAAGCGTTCGTCATGCAGGTGATCATTGCTTTGCTGTCCCAATGTTCGGTATGTTCGATAAAAGCTGCAAACAGATAATAGACCTGGAACAGATAATCCTGTGCCGGGAAAAGCACGTTGTCCAGCTCAAAAACAAAAGCTTTTTTGCGCGGGTCAAGATCGGCGTAACGAAATATCATTCTACAGCAAAGGGTTTGATGTTTAACAATTCTCCTTGCTGAAAAGAAAATTCAAACAAGCCGTTCAGTTGCAATTGTAATCCAATTTTGATTATTTCTTCGGATAAATTTTCCTGATCCCAAACCGACACCAATTTTCCACCGGTAAAAGAAGCATAAACTGTTTTTTGAGTTGAAGGATGAAACCTCCGCAGAAAAAGCAATTCATCCGCAGCAAACAATTTGGCAGCTTTGGTGAACGGAATGATTGGCTTTCCATCAATTGAATTGGCTTTGAGCCGATCATCCACAATCCAAACCAAACCCAAGTTCAGTATACTTGCAACGGCAACACTTTCCGTTGGGTAGCCCAATTGCAAACATGCTTTGGAAAATTCCCCGAAGGAAGAAGTCATCTGAAACGATACTGTTTTTATGCCATTAAAACTTAGTTTTTGAAAGAGTTTTGCTGGATTGAACAATAATCTTCGGGTAATCAGATCAGGCAAAAAAAGGTTGATATTGAATTCGGAAAACAATTCTACCACTTCGGCCAGCAATTCCTGCTCTGCAAAAGCCATCGCAAAAACAGCATTAATTTGTTTGTCCAGACAAATATTCAACAACTCATGAATGTAATCCGCCTGTGAAACCGGCGGCAGCAATACTTGTTGCGATGACGAAATTTGTGCGATAAAAGAAGCATCGCCATAAATAAAATCAAAAGCCGGAAACCATTTTTCCAGAAAATAAACACCCGGATGTTGACCGCAAGTGATTAGCGCTTTGGTCATGCTTCAATCAGGCCATCTTTCATCATCACTTTGCGGTCGCTCATTTCGGCCAGTTCCTCGTTGTGCGTTACGATGATAAAGGTTTGTTTAAACTGATCGCGCAGCGAAAAAAACAACTGGTGCAGTTCCATTGCGTTTTTGGAATCGAGATTTCCCGAAGGTTCATCCGCCAGAATCAAAGCCGGATTGTTGATTAAAGCACGCGCCACGGCCACACGCTGCTGCTCGCCGCCCGAAAGCTGGTTGGGTTTATGTGTTTTGCGGTGGCCTAAATTCAGCATTTCCAGCAGTTCACTTGCACGGTTTTCGGCTTCTGCTTTTGTTTTTCCGGCGATGAAAGCCGGGATACAGATATTTTCAATCGCATTAAACTCCGCCAGTAAATGGTGGAACTGGAAAATAAAACCTATCTCTTTGTTGCGGAAAGCGCTCAACTGTTTCTGGTTCATCACGCTGGTATCGGCATTGTGCAACAAAATCCGTCCGGAATCAGGTTTATCCAACGTACCGATAATATTTAGCAGAGAACTTTTCCCCGCACCGGAAGCGCCCACAATACTTACAATTTCCCCGGCATCTACATCCAGGTCAACACCTTTTAATATCGGCAGCGTTCCGTACGATTTTTTGATTGACCTTGCTTTCAGCATCCGGCAAAAATAACAATATGGTTGGTAGGGAGCAATGTAGGAAAGCCGGGTTTTGGGCAGAAATTATTTTTGGTTATTGGCGTTCATACAGACTTAATAAAAAAAGACTAAGCATCAGATTTACCAAAAGTATATTTTGCCATCCAAACCGTTGCGAAACCACATTCAGGATCATTGATTTTATGTTTTAGGATTTTAAAATTGTGCTTTTTTAAAAGGTTTTCATACTCTTTCGTATCTAAAGAAGCATGAAATAAATTTTCACCACCATTTATGCCCCAAGTCTCACCCTGTTCTGTTCCGGAAGTAAAAAGTAAAATCCCGTTCGGATTTAAATGTTGTTCAAAGTGTTGAAACATTGCTGGCTGATCATAAGAGGGTAAATGAAAAAAGCTATGCCATGCAATTATTGCATCAAACTTCCTATTTAAATTCAGGAGCCGCATATCTTGTAAAATAAATTCTACCAGCGGGAAATCTGTCTTAGCAATTTTAAGCATTTCGCTACTTGCATCAACACCAATAACATTCAGTTTTTTGCTGATCAAGTATTTTAAGATTGGATTTCCGGTACCGCAGCCCAAATCTAAAATGGTAGCATTAATTGGCAGACAAACCAACAAACCATCCAAGTAATTTTTCTCCATTAACCCGGTATATCTATTTTCAGAAAACCAGGTGGCAATTTTATTGTACACTTCGTAAACGTTTTCTTTTTCTCCTTTTTCCATCAATCAAGTATAATAAAAGTGTTTTAATAATTGACTAAAATCTTAGAGCCTGTTTAAATTTTATTTAGCTGCATATCCGCCATTACGTATTTTGTATATCAAAAAGGAAACATTATTAGGCGTTGCAGATAAAAAAAGGAAATAAGACATTATGTCTTAAAAGAAGCATCAAGCCACAAACTGCAACAGGAAAATAAGTTTAACAACTTTAATATAAACTATGCGGATTCAATCAATAAACTTGGTGTAATCCGTTATAATCATTCCGGTATCTTTGTAAAATCAAATATCAGAATCGGATAATCAGCCAATGGCGAATTTATGCTGGAATTAAAAGATTTAAAACAGTTTTTAAAACATGTTGGCGGACCGTACCCGCTTGAAGATGACCTTGATATTAGGCTGTTAAAACCGGATGATAAGGGGAATCATGACTTCGAAATTTTTAGACATCGGATTTATGCGATATGTGTTTATACATCTGTAAGGTTCAATGCAGAAGCTATTTCACCTACGCTCAATTCACATAAACTCATCTTGTTTTTTAAAATTCCCTACCAGGTGTTATCAACAGAAGGTACGCCTTTTGGCGCGGCCGGCTTCTATGTTGCTTTTACCGAAGCTTTCCTGACAAAGAACAGGTTCTTATCATCGTTGATTTTCAACATGCCGTTTCTACGGCTCGATCAGGCAATTCCCTTTGAGCTTGAACAGGAAGATGCGGATTTATTAAAGGGTACATTTGACCAAATGCTGGCAGAATATAATAGCCATCAAAGCGGAAGGACGGAAATGATCGCTGCTCACCTGCAAACCTACCTTTTGCAAATCCGACGGATCCATGAACGGCTGCATGGCCTTGCCCAGCCTTCCGTTAGTACCGGTAATTTAAATGACCTGGAAATTGCCGGGCAATTCAAACTGTTGCTGGATGCCTTCTTTAAGGAGATGGGCGCTACTACCACCAGCCGAAGCCTTGCCTACTACGCTGAAAAGTTGGCTGTTCATCCCAATCATCTGAACGCAGCTGTTAAACGTGCTACTGGTAAAACTGCGCATGAAATTTTGCATGAACACTTTATTGCCATTGCCAAGATTCTGCTATCGCAAACCAGGCTTACCGTTAAGGAAATTGCCTACCAGCTTTCCTTTAATGAGCCTGCCCATTTCGCAAATTTCTTTAAAAGGTATACTGCGACCACGCCGGTACAGTTTCGCCAACTTGCCTGTCAGTAGTTTGCAAGCATTGCTTTGAAATTTGCAAGTACCCGCTTGGACTAGCGACGTAAGTTTGTAATGCAAATTAATAAATCAATCTACATGGAAACTCAAGTGAAACAAACTAAGATGAGCGAAGCACAAATTCAGCAAACGCTTAAAGGAATGGCAGAGGGTGTCGGCTATCCAATGCGTTCGCCAATCCTGGAAACCCCGGCAGATTACGACCTCGACTTTGAGAACGTATCGTTTCCGGCCTTGGACGGTGTGTCGCTTGAAGCGTGGTTTATCCCATGTGAAGGGTCCGGCAAACTCATCATCGCCAATCATCCGATGGGGTTCAACCGCTACGGCATGCCGTCACATTTAGAGCCCTGGAAATCACTTTACGCATCGACTGGCAACAATTTTGAAGTAAAGTTCATCCCAGACTATAGAATCCTGCACGACGCAGGGTACAATGTGCTGACGTACGACCTGCGTAATTTTGGGCATAGCGGTATCGGTAATGGCCTCGGCAGTGGCGGCTTCTTTGAATCCCGTGACGTCATCGGCTCATTGATGTATGCGAAAACCCGGAAAGAGCTGAGCGGGATGACGGTTGGCCTCTTCAGTCGCTGCCTGGGGTGCAATGCCACCATATTTGCCATGCAGCAGCACCCCGAATACTTCGAAGGGGTGCGGTGCCTGGTTGGGCCTCAGCCACTGTCGGTGAGGGCAGTATCGGAAAGGGCATTTGAAGGGCTTGGTATCCCGGAGCGCATTGATGAGCTTGAACACAAAATCAGGCTCATCACCAGTTTCAAGCTGGATGATTTGTCGCCCATTGAAGCGGCCGCGTCTATCAAGATTCCCACGTTCCTGTACCAGGTTCATGATGATTTATTTACGACCCCAAGCGATGTGCAAGCGATTTTCGATAACATTCCGGGCAAAGAGAAAAAGCTGTTCTGGATTCAAGGGACAACCCGGCGCTGGGATGGGTACACTTATTTTCAGAAAGACCCTAAGCAGATGCTTGACTGGTTTGAAACATACATGAACTAATCACACAGGGCTCTTACGAATTGTTTGCTATCCGAGAGCGGGCAATTCGTATAGAAAATTATATTATTTCAACCCGTAGTGCATTTAGGAAGAAGTTGTGCAAGCTGCTAAAAAGCAGTAAATTGGAGTTACCACACTACAATTTAAATGCACAACTTCAGAGTAAATTACGATAAAATTTTAGATGTATTAAAGGGTTTAGGTTTCAAAAGTGAGAATTTTATACATCAAATCAGAAAACCCAAGCTGTCAGATTTACAGCTAATGGCTTTAACATTTACTGCAGAGTATATGGGTATAGACAGTGAACACCAATTGTTTAGGGTATTGCCTTCTGATTTCCGTTTGCTTATTGAAAGAAGCGTTTACAACAGGCGTAAAATGAGGTTATTTTTTCAAGTTGAAGCAGTAAGAGAAAAACTTTCAGCCGGGCTAACTGGCAAAGAAAAACATTTAATAGTAGATAGCATGCCTTTAGAAATATGTAAACTATCCAGAAGTGGGAGTAGCAAAATCTGCAAAGAGACGACATACGCTATGCCCGACAAAGGTTACTGTGCTTCGCAAAAGTTGTATTGTTATGGCTATAAATTGCATGCCGTATGCTCAGTAAAAGGCGTTTTTCAAAGCCTTGATATTACGCCAGCCTCAGTGCATGACCTGCATTACCTAAAAGATGTTAAAATCCAGTTCAGCAATTGTACAATTATAGGAGATAAAGGGTACCTATCGGCCGAATATCAACTGAATTTGTTTGAAAATTGCCAAATCAAACTTGAAATACCTATGCGTAAAAATCAAATAAATTATCAAAAGCAGCCTTTTGTGTTCAGCAAATCCAGAAAGCGGATAGAAACTCTGTTCTCACAACTCTGCGACCAATTTATGATTAGAAGAAATTATGCCAAAAGCTTTGCTGGTTTTAAAACAAGAATCTTATCGAAAATAACAACTCTTACTATTATTCAATTCATTAATAATAGCTTAAACCGTAATATCAATAACCTCAAAATTAATATCACCTAAATGCACTACGGGTATTATTTCAGTATTAATTTATAGTTGACAATGGCAAACTAAGATTAACCATCCAAATAGGGTAAGTTACTTTGCTTAAACCGTCTCATAAGAATATCTGAAAGATATTTATAAAAACATAATATTCAGGGCCTGTTTAAATTTATACAAGAAAAAATGCCAGGCTTCTTTTACCCTATAAAAATTGGTGTTTGCATCAATTTCTATAAATCAAAAACCAAATGCTTACCATTTTTTGGGTGATAAAAGAAGCATAGAAAATAAATTGAACAAATTTTAAAAAGGCTCTTAATTTATTTTTTTTGCTGACTGCCCAACGTAGATACACGCTTGAATACTTCAGCTACTTTTGAATATCTTTCATTTACTTTTTTAGCTGCCGTTTCCAATGTAAAGCCTTCATCCAATAGTTCCTGTATCAAAACTATTTTTTTTATGTTCAGATAGTCGTATTGCCTGTAGGTTGATGTCTTATCAACCGGCTCTATCAACCCTTTTTCGTCCCAATACCTTATTTTCCGTTGTGGCACGCCGGTTATATTGGCCACTTCCCCGATAGCAACAATTACTGATACCAAAAATTCTACGTCCATTAAAATTTCAATATCTGCCTTATCAATTTCTTTTATTTTCATTTTTATAGTGTAATGATATGACAATAATGTGCAACAAACTTACATTCATTATTCTATTTTTGTCGCCAAGTTACAATTTTTTTTATTTCACAACAGTTAATAGCACGAACTTACAAAAAGTTACCCTTAACCAATATTATTTAAATGGAAACAGGATTTAGAAAATGGATAATTGTGGTTACCATTATCACCTCTACAATTATTGAACTGATAGACACGACTATTGTCAACGTTTCTATCAATACAATGAGCGGAAACCTCGGGGCATCTTTGGAAGATACAGCCTGGGTGATCACTTCCTATGCCATAGCTAATGTAATCATCATCCCAATGACCAGTTTTTTAGCTGAAAAGATCGGCCGGAAGCAATATTACATAGGTTCCATCATCTTATTTACACTCGCCTCTGCCCTATGCGGGTTTTCCCACAATTTATGGGAACTCGTAGGGTTCCGTTTCTTTCAAGGGATTGGCGGCGGTGCTTTATTATCAACTTCACAATCTATTTTGTTTGAAACTTTCCCGGCGAAAGAGCGCGGAACAGCAAGTGGTATATTTAGTTTAGGGATTATTATCGGCCCTTCTATAGGTCCCGTATTAGGTGGTTACATTGTAGATAATTTATCCTGGCAGTGGATTTTTTATGTGAACATTCCGATAGGCCTATTGGCAGCTATATTGTCTTACATTTATTTGAAGCCTTCTAAACCATCTAATGACGGGCGAAGTGTCGACTGGCTCGGAATTTTTCTTCTCGCGATTGGTATCGGTTCCTTACAAATAGTTTTAGAAAGAGGGGAAACGGATGACTGGTTCTCTGCAACCTATATTATTGCGTTGAGTGCAATTTCAGCTATTGCGTTAACCGTACTGGTGTGGTGGGAACTGCGGATCAAATACCCTGTTATCAATTTAAGGGTATTAAAAAGCACCACCTTGTCCATCTCAGCCATCATGACTTTTGTACTTGGCTTTGGTTTGTTTAGCGCAGTGTTTGTTTTTCCGCTGTATGCCCAACGAATCATCGGTTATTCGGCTTTTCAAACCGGTGTTATGCTTTTGCCAGGTACCTTAATGGCTGCAATGATTTCTCCATTTTTGGGAAAAATGCTGCAAAGCGGCCTGCGTCCGCAATACCTGATCATCTTAGGGTTTGGCATGTCCGCTATTTTTGGATATTTGATGTCGGGCTCAAATCTTGAAACAGGTAGTGCAAGCTTTTTTGTTCCGTTGTTGTTCAGGGGCGTTGGTGCTGCATTACTTATTGTTCCGCTTACTGCTTTAGCGGTATCAGAACTAAAGCCTGCGGAAATACCGCAAGGTGCAGCCCTAAATAACATGATGCGGCAGATGGGCGGTTCCTTTGGAATAGCCTTGATCAATACCTACATCGCCAAGCGTGGCGGGGCCAACAGGACAGCTTTAATAAGCCATATTACTTCTACAAACCCGGCAACCCATGAACGGATACAAGCAACAATCGGAAATTTTATGGCACATGGCTCTACTTATCTGCGGAGTGTACAGCAAGCAATGGCTGCGTTGGAAACAACAGTGGTCAGGCAATCATTTTTATTGAGTTATATGGATGCCTTTTTATTATTGGCCATATTGAATGCTGCCTGCATCCCTTTAGTTATCATCACCATAAAAAAGAAATCCGGGCAAAAATCAAACGTTAAAATGACGATACCGGATCATTGATATTTAAGAAGCGGGTTAAATTTATACAAGAAAAAATGCCAATGCTTCTTTTACCCTATAAAAAATGGTGTCTGCATCAATTTTAATAAACCAAAAATCAAAAGCCTGCCATTTTTTAGGTGATAAAAGAAGCATAGAAAATAAACCGAATAAAATTTAAACAGGCTCTAATCTACCAGGGATTCACTTTTTGTTGATGGGTAAAAAAGCCTCCTGTAGGCCCCTGTTCGTCCAGGCATGCCAGCCAAACTGCTGGTTTTGCCCCTTCTTCAACAGTATTAGTAGCATCTTTTCCGCCCATATCAGTTTGTGTATAACCCGGATCGGCACTGTTAACTTTGATCGGGGTGTCTTTCAATTCCTTGGCTAATAAGACAGTAAACATATTTAAGGCCGCTTTAGATGCTGAATAACCTAATGGAGTGGCCTTGGCTATCCTTGGATTGCTATGATTGGAATCACCCATAGCTGTAAGGGAACCAATTGTGCTTGACATATTCACGATCCGCCCTGCCAAGCTCTTTTTCAACAGAGGCAAAAGCGCTTGGGTAACCAATACGTGGCCCACAAAATTAGTGTTAAGGTAGTTTCGTAACAAATCTGCCGGTATCTGTGAGGGAGATTGTATGTCGCGAGTAAAAAAAACGGCATTATTCACTAGTATATCTAATCCACCGAACTGATTTTCAATCATTTCGGCCGCCTTCGCGATACTGTTGGTATCCGTAACATCAATCGGTATAAAATGAGCGGCTATTCCTTCTGCTACCAATTGAGCCGCGGCGGCCCGACCTGATTGTTCATTCCTGGCCCCAAGCAAAACTGTTATCCCGAGTTTGCCTAATTGCCGGCCGATTTCTAAACCAAGGCCTCGGTTTGCCCCGCTGATCAATGCTATTTTGTTTGTAGTTTCCATTGTCTGTTTTTTTACAAAAATATCGGCGGCAGTTTAAACCCCACTTGACAAAAGGCAAGAAAACAAATCAGGGTTGAGAGTGGAGTGTTTTTCTTCTGATCCGGCTTAGGGTGCTATCGGTAATGTTCAGATAAGAAGCTATGTATTTTAGCGGTACCCGCTTCATTAATTCCGGCTGGGTTTTAACAAAATGAAGGTAACGGCTTTTGGCATCCAATTGAACCCGGTATAAAATCCCCGCTTTCATTCCGGCCAGTCTTTCCTCGTATAAAATCCGCGCAAATTTCTCAAAGACAGGGAAACCTTCATACAGTTTTTGAAGCTTTATATAATTGACATAAACTAATTGGGTATCTTCTAAGGCAACTACATTTACCAGGCTTTTCGATTGGGCAAAAAAACTTAGCGATTCTGTGATAAACCCATTTTCCCTGATACATCCATTGGTGTACTCCTCGCCGGTATCTGTATAAGTGTAAGACCGTACCAGCCCTGTATGAACAAACCCCCAGAAATCGCAGCGGTCTCCTTCTTTTAGCAGGAAATCATTCTTGGCTATTTTCCGGCATTCAAACTGGTTTACAATTGCCTCGAGGTCGTTATCGTCCATCCGAACCAAAGACCTGATTTTTTCTTTTAAGTTTTCTAAAACGTCCCTTTCATTTTTCATCATGAACTTGTTTAGAATTTAATTTGTGAAGATTAAGATACTTCTTTTAGCACTAAAAATTTGGTGTTACGCTTTTCAGTTTGAAAAAACCAAAGAAGCTTAATGATTTTTATGGCATAAAAGAAGCATACAAACAGATGAGATTTTGAATATAATTATTAAATGTAAATCGAATTCTTGAGAATAATTACCGCTAGTTAAATATGATAGCCTTAGTAATTTGACAAAATGCGAGAATCATTTTACAGGAAAGTCTTACATATCCTAATGCTATTTATTTTCTTCAATTACTGATTCTATGCTCTTTTCAAGACCTTCACTAAATCCATCAAAGGTGTTAGCCACAAGACCTTGTTTACTAATCACATAAAAAGTTGGTATACCCGCTACATTGTAAGTCTCTTTAACCTTCTTGCCATTAATGTATATTGGAAAATTAATTTTATATTTTTGAATGAACTTAGCTATAGTCTCTTTACTATCATCTATGTCAATAGTTACAAATTTAATATTATCGTCATGTTTGTACTTTTCTCTCAACCTGTTCATCGTCGGTATAGCTAATATACATTCTCCACAATAATTACTTGAAAAGTCAATAATGGTTAATTTACCCTTAAGTTCACTAGATGACAGCTTACTTCCTTTAATGTCTTCTAATTGCCAGTCAGGGGCTTTAATACCAGAAGCTAACAAAGGTTGAGGCTTGCTACTTGATGAGTTGGCGGGTTTAAAATCTGAAGGAATTTTTTCTGCAGCAAAATCTGGAAAGCCAATAGAATTCAGCTCATAATGTAAAAAGGCATTCCTTTTTATGACCTGAAAAACATCTTCTGATACTACACCGCCCTTCTCCAGATACCCCTGCTGCCTGTTTTCCACATATTTAGGCAAATAGCTATCTTTATTGAAGCATAAATTATAAATTGTGTATGCATGTTTTTGATGAATAAGAGTGTCTTGCGTTACAAATTTTACATGGTAGTAAAAAACATGATTGATTACTGTATCCGGTAATTCTTTAAATCGTTGTGGAAACTTTTTTAGAGCGTCTTTAACAGCAGTGGCCAACTCAACTAACGAATTAAAATAATAGGCCGAATATCTATAATCTGTATTTACGATGTAGGTTTTATCGGTCAAATAAAGAGTTAATAACTGCTCTCCATTAAATATATCTTTTTCATTACTGGTTTTGAATATATAACTGTAGTTTTTAGCGTCCGATGAGTTTAATGCCATATAAGCTTTTATGGTATCTTTTGAATCTCCAAAAGGTGTTTCATTATTTGTTATCGAAGTGTAGCTTATGTTATGGCTTAAATCGACTTGCCTTACAAACTTCTTTACAATTGCTGTTTGAGCAAAGGCTTGAGATGTGATAATTAAAAAAGGCAAAATAAATATGTAATTTAATGTTTTCATTGTAGGACTATAACTTAAATACTTTTAGCAAGATAAACATATTTTCCTGTATTGTCTTTTTTAGGGTCTGAATTTATTAACGTTCTACCAATTTAATTACGCAATATTTATTTCTCGCATTTCCACCCATTCAAAGAAATCAGCAAAGCAAATCCTTCCATTCCAAACCCCAAATCAATTTTACATTTTTAATTTTAACCTGAAATTGTAGCTTTACCACAAAATCTTTTTCAAAATGAACATTCACGAATATCAGGGCAAAGCCATACTGAAAAGCTACGGTGTTAAGGTTCAGGAAGGCATCCTTGCCGAGAACGTTGAACAGGCTGTGGAAGCAGCTAAAAAATTAAAGGAAGAATACGGGTCTGACTGGGTGGTGGTTAAAGCACAGATCCATGCCGGCGGACGCGGAAAAGGCGGCGGCGTGAAACTGGCCAAAAACTTAGATGAAGTCAGGGAAAAAGCAGGCGCTATTTTGGGCATGCAATTAATCACACCGCAAACCGGGCCGGAAGGAAAAAAAGTAAGCAAAGTGCTGATTGCGCAGGATGTTTACTATCCCGGCGTATCAGAAACGAAAGAGTTTTACATGAGTGTTTTGATGGACCGTGCAAAAGGCCGCAACGTAATTATCTATTCTACCGAAGGTGGGATGGATATTGAAGAAGTGGCACATTCCATGCCGGAACTGATCCACAAGGAAGAAATTGACCCGAAAGTTGGTCTGCAAGGTTTCCAATCGCGCAAAATTGCTTTTAACTTAGGTTTGTCAGGCGATGCTTTTAAAGATATGGTAAAATTCATCACGGCTTTGTACAAGGCTTATGAAGGCACGGACGCTTCGCAATTTGAGATCAACCCGGTTTTAAAAACATCCGATAATAAGATCATGGCGGTTGATGCCAAAGTGAATTTGGATGACAACGCTTTGTACCGTCACCCGGATTATGCTGCCATGCGTGATACGGCTGAAGAAGACCCAATGGAAGTGGAAGCCAGCAAATCAAACTTAAACTTTGTAAAACTTGACGGCAACGTAGGTTGCATGGTTAACGGCGCTGGTTTGGCCATGGCAACCATGGACATCATTAAAATTGCGGGTGGTGAGCCTGCCAACTTTTTGGATGTCGGCGGAACAGCAAATGCACAAACGGTAAAAGCTGCTTTTAGTATTATTTTAGAAGACCCAAACGTAAAAGCGATCCTGATCAATATTTTTGGCGGGATTGTCCGTTGCGACCGCGTGGCACAAGGTGTAATTGATGCTTACCAGGAAATGGGTGATATCCCGGTTCCGATCATTGTCCGTTTACAGGGAACCAACGCGGTGGAAGCTAAAAAACTGATTGATGAATCCGGTTTGAAAGTTTTCTCGGCTATTTTGCTGAAAGAAGCGGCAGACAGGGTGAAAGAAGTTTTAGCAGGGGTTTCGGTTTAATTTAAAACACGTTTTTTATACAAAAGGCTGTCTGTAAAGGCGGCCTTTTTCGTGGATACTGTTTTTAGGGGATAAATTTTGGTGAATCGTACAAACACACCCCTAACCCCTCTCGAGAGGGGAAGCATAATTCGCTACTTTTCTATCTTCTACCTTTCCACCTTTCTATTGTTTAGCAAGGTCTGCGTTGGCCCCCTCTCCTTTGGAGAGGGCGGGGGGTGAGGCTTTTTATGCCTTAAAAGAAGCATCTATCAACGGCAAACCTTTTTCCGCTTTTTTAATTTACCAAACATCATGCTCCTCAAAATTTATCCTGAAAACCCAAACCCAAAAGCCATTGCACAAGTGGCCGAAGTGCTGCGCAAAGGCGGGTTAGTTATTTACCCAACCGATACGGTTTATGGTTTAGGCTGCGATATTACCAACCAACGTGCCATTGAAGCCGTGTGCCAGTTAAGGAAAATGAACTGCAGCAAGGCCAACTTGTCTTTTATCTGCTACGACCTCAGCGATATTTCAAAATACATCAAACCGATTGACAATGCTGTTTTTAGGGTGCTAAAAAAAGCATTGCCCGGTCCGTTCACTTTTATTTTTAATGCCAGTAGTTTGGTGCCGAAACTATTGAGTTCGAACAAAAAAACAGTGGGCATCAGGATCCCCGATAATAATATCCCGCGCGAAATGGTGAAAGCTTTGGGCAATCCCATCCTCACCACTTCCATTAAAGATGACGACGATATCCTGGAATATTCGACCGATCCGGAATTGATCTATGAAAAATACCAGAACGCAGTTGATGTGGTGATTGATGGCGGCTATGGCGAAAACATCGCTTCTACGGTGGTGGATTGTACTTCCGGCGAGTTTGATATTATGCGGGAAGGAAAAGGCGATTTGCAGCAATATTTGTAAATGCTGTTTTTAGCACGGTTTTTTCTATAGGTGATGTGTATCAATTCCGTTACTGATGAAAAATCTGTTTTCCCTTGCAAAAACTGCTGTAATCTGCTTTCTGATCTACAAATCCTTGTTCTATTCCTTCCTGTTCCTGGTTTCCGGGCTATGGATTATTACTGTTTTACTGCTCATACTGTTTGCTTATCTATGCAAAAGCTTAGTTGCAGAAGCCATCTGCCTAAGAAAATTTTACAAAAATTATCAACATACCAACCTTAGGGAAAAGTTTCCGAAAGTAAATTTCAAAACAAAAACCAGCAAACGTTTTTCTTCAGAAACTGTCTGACCTTCAACCTGCACTTCCTGTTTTTGTAAATATGAATGCTTCTTTTAGCACACCTTTTTTTATGTGTTAAAAGAAGCATTCAAACTTTAAAAGAAATAATAATTAGCCTGTCCAAAAACCTTTCTCCTTCAAAAACGAAAAATAATCTTAATTTTGCATCCCGTACACAAGGGTTTGTTTTCCGGATAAAACCAGGGCAAACCATTCAAATCAAAGCATGACTAAGTATATTTTTGTTACGGGCGGCGTTACCTCCTCATTGGGTAAAGGCATTATTTCGGCCTCCTTGGCCAAACTCCTTCAAGCCCGGGGTTACCGGGTAACGATCCAGAAATTTGATCCCTATATCAATATTGACCCCGGAACGATGAACCCGTATGAACATGGAGAATGTTATGTGACGGAAGATGGTGCTGAAACCGATTTGGATTTAGGCCATTACGAAAGGTTTTTGAACACGCCCACTTCTCAGGCCAATAACATCACCACCGGCCGGATTTATCAGAATGTGATCAACCGGGAACGCGAAGGTGATTATCTGGGCAAAACGGTGCAAGTTGTTCCGCATATTACAGACGAGATCAAGCGCAACTTTAAGATTTTAGGTGAAAATGGACAGTACGATATCGTGATCACAGAAATCGGCGGAACAGTTGGCGATATCGAATCGCTGCCTTTTGTAGAAGCCGTACGCCAGTTCCGCTGGGAAACCGGTTCGGGCAATTCTTTAGTGATCCATTTAACTTTGGTCCCTTACCTCGCTGCTGCCGGGGAATTAAAAACCAAACCTACCCAGCACTCGGTAAAAATGCTGCTGGAATATGGTATCCAGCCGGACATTTTGGTTTGCCGGACCGAGCATCACCTCAACCTGGAATTGCGCAAAAAAATAGCTTTGTTTTGTAATGTAAACGTGAACGCGGTGATCGAATCCATTGATGCTTCCACCATTTACGATGTGCCGCTGCTGATGCTGAAAGAGCAGTTGGACAAAACGGTTCTGTCGAAATTAAAACTTCCGCAGAACAAAGAACCCGATTTGGAAAGCTGGAAAGATTTTTTAGGCCGGTTGAAAAACCCGACCGGAGAGATCAAAGTTGGATTGGTTGGAAAATATGTGGAACTGCCGGACGCTTATAAGTCCATCAGCGAAGCTTTTATTCATGCAGGTGCTAAAAACGAATGTAAAGTGCAAGTCAAATTTATTCATTCTGAAAGTTTGACGCGAGAAAATACAGCCGAGAAAATGCGGGGTCTGCATGGTGTTTTGGTTGCGCCCGGATTTGGCCAGCGCGGAATTGAAGGGAAAATTGAAGCGATCCGATATGTGCGCGAAAACGAAATACCTTTTTTCGGGATTTGTTTAGGAATGCAATGTGCCGTGATTGAATATGGCCGCAACGTGTTGAAATTATCAGGTGCCAACAGCAGCGAAATGGATGAAAACACGGCCAATCCGGTTATTTCGATGATGGAAGAGCAAAAAAGCGTTACTGCTAAAGGCGGGACAATGCGGTTGGGCGCGTATCCTTGCGACATCCGTAAAAACACCAAAACAGCCGCCGTTTATGGCAAAAACCACATCAGCGAACGCCATCGCCACCGCTATGAGTTTAACAACAAATACTTAAAACAGTACGAAGAAAGCGGCATGATCCCTTCGGGCATCAACCCGCAAAATGGTTTGGTAGAGATCGTGGAATTGAAAAACCATCCTTTTTTTATCGGTTCGCAGTTTCACCCGGAATTAAAATCAACAGTTGCCAATCCGCATCCGCTTTTTGTTAACTTTGTCGCCGCTTCCATGGCCCATGCCAAAAAGAAGCAGATTGCTATTAATTAGGTCATTTAAAAAGAATGGATAGAAATACATTTACAGGATTGTTCCTGATCCTGGTCATCCTGGTTGGTTCCACATTTTTACTCAAGCCATCGCAGGAAGAGATCAGAAAAGAACTTCAGCACAAACGTTTGGATTCGTTGCGCAGGTTAGGCGGCACCAATCGGAAAGCCCCAACCACCAATGCTTCTTTTACCCCACAAAAATCTGCAATTACAGATTCTGCTACCTTGAAAGGGCCATTAGGCAAAGCGGTAGCAGCAACTCCGAAATTGGTTTTTTTAGAAAACAAACAATTAAAAGTTATTTTATCTACACAAGGCGGCCGTATTGTTTCTGTAGAATTAAAAAACGAAAAAACTTTTGACAAGCAGCCTTTGATCCTGCTCAACCCGGAACAGTCCAAGTTTGGTTTAACTTTGAATGTTGCAGGCAACCCTGTTCAAACCAATGACCTCAATTTTACACCAAGTGCAGCTTCGTTAAATGTAAGCGGACAGGATTCAAGTTCATTGACGATGCACTTGGATTATGGTGCAAACCAATCCATCGATTATGTTTACACGTTGAAAGGTGATGGGTATAAGGTTGGATATAATTTGGTTTTGAACAATATGAACAACATTGTCAATACCAAAAACAATCAGGTTACCTTGGATTGGGAAGCCAGTTTGCGCAAGCAGGAACGCGACATGAAAATGGAGCGTTCATACTCTACCATTTACTTGGATGATACAGAAGGTGGCATCAATGATTTGAGCCTGACCAAGGACGAGCAAAAGACTTTTGCAGATAAAAAAATCCAATGGGTTTCCTTTAAACAACGCTTTTTCTCGAATGTATTGATTGCCAAAGATGGTTTTACCAGTGCCGATGTTGCTGTGGCTACCGATATTAATTCACCGGATGTGAAGCAGATGTCGGCCAAAATCCAATTGCCTTATACAGGTGGCGCAACAGTTAGTTATCCGATGGAATTTTACTTCGGGCCGAACCGTTTCTCCACTTTAAAAGCACAAGGTTACCATCTGGAAAGTCAGATTGACTTGGGTTGGGGCCCGCTGAAATATATCAATCAGTTTGCAGTTTTACCGGTATTTAATTTCCTGAAAAATTTCAATTGGAATTACGGGTTGATCATCCTGGTATTGACTATCTTGCTGAAAGTAGTTTTGTTCCCGCTGACTTACAAGTCTTACCTTTCCATGGCCAAAATGCGTGTTTTGAAGCCGGAGATGGATGAAATCAAAGGTAAAGTCGGTGAAGATAATCCAACTTTACTGCAACAGGAATATTTAAAATTGTATAAAAAAGCAGGTGTAAATCCCCTAGGTGGTTGTTTGCCATTGGTGATCCAGATGCCGATCATTTTAGCTTTTTTTCGCTTTTTCCCAAACTTGTTTGAACTGCGCGGACAAAGTTTTTTGTGGATGCATGATCTGTCAACTTATGATTCAGTCATCAATTTCCCCATGATCCCGTTCCTGAATTGGGATCACATCAGTTTAATGTGTTTGCTGATGACGATTTCAACTTTGATCCAAACTTACTTTAACAATCAAACTTCCGGTGCCACTGGCCAGATGAAATACATTGGTTATATCACACCGCTTATTTTCTTTGGGGTGTTAAACAGTTATCCGGCGGGTTTAAATTATTATTATTTCTGCGCCAATATTTTAACGTTCTCACAACAGTATTTTATCAGGCTTTGGGTGGATGACAAAAAGATTCATGCGCGCATCCAGGAAAACAAAAAGAAGCCGGAAGACCCGAACAAAAAGAAATCAGGTTTTGCACAAAAAATGGAAGAGATGATGCGGCAGCAAAGCCAAACGCCAGCTATCCAAACCAAAAAGAAATAACAATTTTCAGGTGATAAAAAGAGCTTCAGAATTTATTTCCGAAGCTCTTTTTATTTGAGGTCAGGTTTTTTGTACTTTAATGATGTTACCGCAATTAGCTTTTGGGAACCAACTTTAAAGATATCCCTGCTTAACTTTTATTTACTTGTCATTAGATTATGTTTACAATAATTCGCAAGAATGAAAAAAATAAAAGGATTGATTGTACCTATTGAAAATTATAAATCCTATAGCAATTTTTAAAAAACATTCTGTTTGCCTGGTTCTTTAAGTATCAAATTAAACCCTATTATAATGAAGAGTTATCCTATTTTAATGCTTATCGGCCTGCTTGTTACTTCCATTGCAGCAGCGCAAACAAAGACAGCTAAAACCAACACGGTATTTTTCGAAGAATTCAACGGCAAATTACTCAACCGTAAATTGTGGAACGTAGAAGTAACAGGAAATACAGTAAATAATGAGCAGCAGGCCTATATAGATTCTGCAAGCACGCTTTATTTGGTACATGGCAAAGAAGCAGAAGGTGCAAAGAAGGGTGCTTTAGTCATCAAACCACTTTATCATCCGGGCTATACCAGTAAAGAGGGACACAGCTATGATTTTCTTTCAGGACGGATTAATACAAAAGCTAAATTTGAGTTTACATACGGTACCGTTTCTGCCAGGGTAAAAATGTCAAGCGGAGCAGGGCTGTGGCCGGCATTCTGGGCTTTAGGGGAAGGAAAATGGCCGGATTGCGGGGAAATTGACATCATGGAAACCGTAGGCGATTCCTCCTGGGTAAGCCACGCTCTGCATGGCCCGGGCTATTTTGGCAACACACCTCTTGCCTACCGTGCTTTTTTTCCAAAAGGCACTGATGTTACCCAGTGGCACATTTATGCAGTCGACTGGTCACGTAATTCACTTGTTTTTAAAGTTGATGGCCTGGTTACTTATTCGGTTACCCGCGCAATGATTGAAAAATACGGTAAATGGGCTTTTGACAACCCTAAATTCATCATCCTGAACTTTGCTTTAGGCGGAGGTTACCCAAATGGTGTGAATAAAATAAGCCAGCCTTATTTTGGTTTATCTCAAACCAGTGTCGATCTTGTAAAAGCCGGGCAGGCAAAATTTTTAGTGGATTGGGTGTTGGTGACAAAAAGTAAATAGTAAAGGTTCAGGGCTTGTTTAAATTTCATTCAGCTTATCGTCCATACTTCTTTTACCACATAAAAATTGTTAAACCCTTAAACCTTTTGTACCGATCCAATAGATGTACAGAATTTATAGGGATAAAAGAAGCATTTTAAATTTTTAAGGATAAAACTTAAACAGGTGCTTATTTTTATGAAGTTTCCGGCCATAGCACACATTACAGCGTTTTTTAAAACTTGCTTTATAGTAGCGTAAAAAACAGAAAATGATCCATCCGATTGCTATAGGTGACTATTTTAGGTTACAAGGACTTGTTCCTTTGGCAGATGTCCGTACGTCGGCAGAATTTATGCAAGGTCATGTTCCGGGGGCTTTTAGTCTTCCTTTATTTACTAATGAGGAAAGGGCCAGGGTCGGCACTACTTATAAACAAGTTAGCCGGGAAGCAGCAATCCTGTTAGGCTTTGACCTTGTGGGCAACAAATGGTCTGGTTTTATCCGAAAAGCATTGGAAATGTCTCCGCAGAAAAAAGTTGCCGTACATTGCTGGCGTGGAGGAATGCGAAGCGGCGCAATGGCATGGGTACTTAACCTGTATGGTTTTGAAGTTTATCTGGTAGAAGGAGGCTATAAAAATTACCGGAGATGGGCATTGCAACAATTTGAGGCCGTGTATCCGCTTTGTTTGCTTGGTGGGATGACTGGTTCCGGCAAAACAAAAATCCTGCATCAGCTTAAATTGCATGGTGAACAAGTGATCGATCTGGAAGAGCTCGCCCAACATCAAGGCTCATCCTATGGAACGCTGGGGAAGCTGATCCAACCTACGCAGGAACAGTTTGAAAATAACCTGGCTTTGCAATTATCGGCTTTAGATAAGGACCGCAGGATATGGGTAGAAGATGAAAGTTTAACCATTGGGACACGTTCAGTTCCAAAATCTTTCTGGGACCAAATGCGGACTGCAACTTTGCTCGAAATAAAAGTTTCTAAGGAGCTGCGCATTGTTAACCTCGTACAGGAATATGGCGGGCTTGATCGGGATTTTTTAGTGGAATGTACAGAAAGGATCCGCAAGCGTTTGGGGCCGGAACAAACCCGGCAGGCCGCTACTGCTATTCGTGAAGGCCGCATGGCAGATTTTATAAGCCTTGTACTGGTTTACTATGATAAAACGTACCAGACCGGATTAGCCAAACGAAATAAGGAGAACGTTTTTCCGCTTGAATTAAAAAGTACAGATATCGCTTTTAACACAAAACAAATTTTAAAATTCAAGCCTTCGCAGAGGTTTTAGCAAAAGATACCACTCCGTAAAATGGATTTAAAAGAAATAAAACTTACCCAATATTCCCATGGTGCCGGCTGTGGTTGCAAGATAAGCCCTGCCGTCCTGGATAAAATATTGTATAGCCCATTAATTAGTCCGCCGGATACCCGCCTGTTAGTGGGAAACGATAAGCGTGACGATGCTGCCGTGTTTGACCTTGGCAATGGCACTGCGCTTATTTCTACCACAGATTTTTTTATGCCGATTGTAGATGACCCCTTTGATTTCGGGCGGATTGCTTCGGCCAATGCGATCAGTGATGTGTATGCAATGGGAGGAAAACCAGTGCTTGCAATTGCAATTTTAGGCTGGCCTATTAACAAGCTGCCGCCGGAAACCGCGCAGCAAGTGCTGGAAGGCGCAAGGGCAGTTTGTGCAGAGGCAGGAATAACGCTTGCCGGCGGACATAGCATAGATTGCCCCGAGCCGGTTTTTGGTTTAGCTGTGAATGGCCTAATAAATATCAATCACCTCAAACAAAATTCTACCGCTACTGCCGGTTGCAGGTTGTACCTGACAAAAGCCTTGGGGGTAGGCATACTATCTACCGCTCAAAAACGAGGCCTTTTACTTCCTCAAGATGCAGCAATTGCCCTAAAAAGCATGGTCAAATTAAATAAACTTGGTGAAGTATTGGGCAAATTTGACGGGGTAAAAGCAATGACAGATGTTACCGGTTTTGGTTTGCTTGGCCACTTGGCCGAAATGTGTGAAGGAAGCGGCCTGTCAGCAGTTATTGAATTTGATAAAGTTCCGGCCATCCCTTCTTTGCCGTATTATCTTGGCCTGGGCTGTATTCCCGGCGGTACAGACCGTAATTGGAATAGCTACGGACACAAGATAGGGCCAATATCTACTTTACAAAAACAGGTGCTGGCCGATCCGCAAACGAGCGGAGGCTTACTGATAGCAGTGGCACAAGACAGCATCCAAGATTTTGATGAGATTTTAAAAGAACAGGCTTATCCGGATCATCATACTATATCTTTTGGTTGGCTTAAAGAACCGGACGAAAATAATTTGATTTCCGTGGCTGGTTAATATTTTTTGTTTTATTGAAATTCTTATTTATTCCAAAACTTTGAGCCCGTTTAAATTTTATCAGCCTTATTTTCTATGCTTCTTTTACCACATAAAATCGCTTGTATTTTTATACACTTTGCATTAATATAGTATCCAAACACAGAATTTATAGGCATAAAAGAAGCAATATAAATTTTATGACAGGAATTTAATTCACCAATCATACAAAATGCTTCTTTTATCACGCAAAATAATTATAGTTTACATTGCCGGTTCTTTTAATTATAAGTTTGGATTCTATCACAACGAAAGCACAGATGCCTTAATCAATTTTTATGAATCTTTTTATTAAACCAGTACGTAAGTGGATTGTATATAACAAATAACAATTATTCGTTACCATGATAATTGTATAAAAGCTATATCTAAAAAAATGAATGAGGTTTTAAGTAGTTACGCTGGTTACAATTTGTTCAATAGTTCGTTAGACGATCTGCCCAAATTGCCAAAAATAGTTGTCAATACTATTAACCAGTATTCTTTTTGCCTTGCAGAAAAACAACCTGATTTTAAAAATGCTTTATTGGCTTCCGAGGTTTTATTACCTGATGGCGTTGGCATCGTTGCTGCTGTCAGGCTACAGTCAGGACAAAAAATTAAAAAGATTTCAGGTTCCAACCTACACTATCACTTGCTTAATAAACTAAACAACGAGTACGGAAGTTGTTTTTACTTAGGCTCGTCTGTTAAGACGTTGAAAAAAATACAGGAAAAAATAACAATGGAATATCCTAACATTCGCGTTGGTTTTTATTCCCCTCCTTTTAAACCGGTTTTTTCTGATAGTGACAATGCAAAAATGATTGGCGAAGTAAATAAGTTCAAACCAGATGTATTGTTTGTTGGAATGACTGCCCCAAAACAGGAAAAATGGGCCATTGAACACAAGCAGGAATTAAATGCCAAATTAATTGGATCTATTGGTGCCGTTTTTGATTTTTATGCCGGTACTATGAACCGTCCAAGTAACTTTTGGATAGATTTAGGATTTGAATGGTTCGGACGTTTAATCAACGAGCCGCTGCGGATGTGGAAAAGGTATATCTATTACGGACCTGTTTTCCTTTATACTTTAGTCAAGTATAAATTAAAATATTAAACACCTTTTAATTTTCTGCCATAAAAATTTGTAGTGCTTCTTTTATGCCTATAAATTTTGTGCTTACATAGAACTTGTTTTAATTTAGTTCGATAAATTTTAATGCTTCTTTTATCGGGTAAAAATTATTACTCTTAGGATAAGTTTTAGTGCAATGTTATTTGTAAACATTTATTTTGGGGTGATAAAAGAAGCATGTATTCTTTTTGATATAAATTTAAAATGATTCTTTGCTATTGTAATTTTCTACATTTTGATTTTTATCATTCTGTTTTAGCATTATATCCTTCCATTAAATAATATTTATTCATTAGCCACTATTATCGGTTTTGATAATGGAGGACAATCATCAACTGAAGCGTTTTTTAGGATGATAGCTGATTGGAAGGGTTGAATAGTGATATTATTGATATAGTTGTTATTATATACATCAATGCCACTTGTGTTAAACGTTTTTGCGGTGTTGGTTGTGTTGTATAGGAAGCTGAGGAAGCTGTCGGGTTTGGTGGCGGTGGCCTCTACCTGCTCAAGGCGGATGTTGTCCAGGTACACCGGCGAAGGCTGCGCGGGTACGTCAAAGACAATACTTGCGTTACCCTCGCTGGCCGTGGACACCAGCAAAAATGCCTTCTCTGCCCTTACCGCACTGATTGTCGCCGACTGCCTTGCTGACAGCTCGGCATAGCCGCCAGTGCTTTGGCGCAGGTAGGCCGTTACCGCCTTGTGGCTGTCCCCGCCCAGCATACTGAAGCTAAGCCGGTAAGCCTTCCCTGCCGTTACCGCACCCACGCCGATCACCACCGAGCCATAGCTCGGTTTGTCCGTTGTTGAAGAGAACGATACCTTTAGCGCACCGCCGTCCAAATGGCCGCTGTCCCAGCCCGCCGTGCAGTTGCCCTCCGCGGAGTAGGCGTATAGCCCTCCCGTGTTACCCTCGAACGTGCCGTTGGCATACTGGTTGCCGCCCGTTACCTTGGTTACTATGTAGGCCGGGACCGTATGGCTCGGAGCTGCCGAACTGCCGTCCTTGCCGTACAACGCCTTCCAACTCTCCACACTCAGCGTTTGGTAGCCATAAACACCGTTTACCTGCTGTAGCACTCCAATGGTCAGGTCGTTGTCCAACGGACGGTAGTAATAGTTATTATCAAGCGTGCCGAAGCCTGCGATGTCGTTGTCCTTGGTCTTGTATTCTGCCGAAAGCTGGCCGATCTGCTTGGCAAACAGCACGTTGCCCGTTACCTTACAGTTATAGATAGGCTTGTCCGCCGCCACGTTGTCGTGCTCCATCACCAGTTGGGTCAGGCCGTTGTTGTACAGTGTATTCTGTTTGATCGCAATATCGTGCGCATTGTGCACGTATATCCCGTAAGTGGCGCAGTTTGCCACCGTGTTGCCCGATACTTCTACCTGCCCGGCATTGTCATCGATGTAAATGCCGTGCACATAAGCCTTGTTGGGGTTGTCTGTGCCGCCCGGTGCGCCAATACCGTTCAAAACAATATTGCCAGTTACCACCCTGCCTGTGTTTTGCGGCGCGTTTGCCCCGTTGTTCCAGGTATAGATACCACCGCCGTCGTCCTTGACAAAGGCAAAGTTGCTGACCACGTTGTTTTTGACCGTTACGTTGTTGCCGCTGAAGTTTAGCGGGACATAGCCCGTACTGTCGATTGTGTTATTTTCGATCAGGTTATTGCCCCCGCTGATGGTTATCCCTTCGTACGTGCCGTCCCCGCCACCGCCCATTCCGGCGTACACGCCCGTCGCCCTGACCTGGTTGCCCCTTAACACTGTGTTGTTCCCATTGTTCACGCTGATCGCGTTGCTTGCCGTATGGGCTATCGTACTGTTTTCCACCATCAGTCTGTCCGTGCCCGTGACATCAACTCCGTCCCTGCCCGAAAACAGAACCTCGCAGCCGCTAATATGAATGTCTTGGGAAGAGGATATATCAAAGGCACTTACCGCGGCACCGCTCAGCCGCAGGTTTTCAAAGCTCAGGTTGTTTTGGCCCGCAACCCGTACCAGCGTCTCTATGACCCCTGCCCGTACCTGGCTATTGTTCGGGTCGCCTGCCGTAAAGATACCTATTTTGCCCCCCTGGTAGTACCATTCCCCTTCCGTGTCCAACGCCGAAGGGTGGTTCTGGACAAAGTAACCATAACCTGTAGCACCCCAGTAGCCCGAGGCCGAACTGTAGCTGATTGTTGTGCCTGATTGCGAGCTGACCCCACTACGGTCGATTACCCAGCGCACCTTGCGCATTACCACTTGCCCGCCCGTCCAGTCCTGCCCGGCCAGCTTGCTGTCCGTGATAGATGTGTTCGTGTTGAAGCTGTCGTAAGTAAGGTAGCCCTGGTTGGCAGCCGCTGCGTTCGGGTAGCGGCCCATCGCTTTCGCTACACTATTGACCGTTACCGTGTTCAGATAGGAAAGCCCGCCAGGCACCGCCGCCTCCCACACACTGCTGCCCTTTTGCTGCCAACCCGAAACCTCCACAAACCCCGTCAGCTCCGGCATTGCCCCATCTCCATAGGCCGCGAAAACTACCGGCCTGCCAGGGCTGCCCGACGACGCCACCGACAGCGACCCAGGAAACACATCCCCCCTTTTGAACAACACCGAATCGCCTGGCTGTAACGCCCCACCTATCTCGCCCACCCGTGATAGCGTCTTCCAAGGCGTGTCCATATGCTGCGCCGCCGCCATCGGACGGACGTCGTCACCTATTGAAGACGATACGTAGTACGTTGCGGCATGCGATTGACAAAAACAAACCAACAGTAAAACAAAAAGTGAAATTCTCATCAACTATAATAATAAGTAAATAGCAGCGATCAACCTGCTTCAGTTTAATTTCAATATAAGTTTAAGAGCCGTTTAAATTTATCAGAAAAAACGCTAATGCCTCTTTTACCCTATAAAAATTGCAGTTACAGCAATCTAAATAAATTAAAAATCCAAACAATTAGTATTTTTTTAGGTGATAAAAGAAGTATTAAAAATAAATAATAAATTCTAAAAAGAACTTCATTAAACCAAATACTTCTTTTACATTATAAAAACCATCTTTTCAACAAAACAAATCCAAATATGAATAATGTAAAGAAAATCATAACTTCCACTTGGATAATTTAACCGGATGAACATATAATTTATCAACCGGAAACTTCTGTATCAATTCAGTAATATTTTGATGGTAAGGCTCCATTTCTAAATTGTATTTTTCTATTTCCTGCGGTGTATAAAGCCAATAAATGTTTCCTCTTTTGCCAATTTCTTTTTCCGTAATTACTTTTTCAGAGGCCAAAAGTAATGCAGTCGGTATCGCAAATTCCACAAAAAGTTTATTCGTTGCAAACACGCCGCAAAAGTGGCAAAACTTTTTTATGGAAGCTTTTGAAACAATCACAATATCAGAGTAAGAACCAACAACAGGATAGACCAATTCAAACTTTTTAAAATAGGATTGTAAATGAGATGCGTACTTTACGGTAGCAGAAGTTAAGGGAAAAACATCACCATGCAAATCCCGATAAGTAACAGGCTGAACATCATAACCATGTTTTCTTATAATTTCCAATGCTTCCAAGTAAGAAGGCATTTCATCCGCATTTTCAACACCATAAGATTTGTGTTTGTAGTTTTCAATCAGTTCTTTTATTTTGCACCAATGCCATCTTGGGTTTCCGGTGATACTTTTAACGGGTAAAAAACGTAAAGTATCATTATTGGTCAAATGATGTAAAGTATGGATTTCGGGGATGTAACTTGTATCTGCAGAGAGATGAAAATATTCCTGATAATTATTTTCATTGATTGCCGGATTAAGGATCAGGTCATCACCGATAAAAAAATAATGTTCATAATCTTCTTTGAAATATTTTTTATAACCCTGCGCTAAATACCCTTGAAAATATTGGGAACTTTCATAAACAGGTATAACATTTTGCTTGTTGCCTTCGTAAAATGGTACTAAATGATAGATGTTAGAAAACCGTTCTTGGTAAAGGTTTTCCAATAGCTCAATGTTTTTATCATACTTATGATTGAAAACAAAAATGAGTGCAACCTTATTGTTCATCGTCAAGCTTTTATAAAGTAAAAATAATCTATAAAGTAAAAATAATTACAAAGATACTGAAGGAAGTACGTTCTTCTCTTTGACAATCACATTATAAACGGTTAAAAGCTGCTTTACGTTTTCCTCAGGTGTATAATAAGTTTCGTAAGTTTTACGGGCATTTAAACGATACAGATTTTTTTGATCTTCGTTTAAATTATACCATTCATCCAATTTGCTTTTTAACCCAGCTTCGCTTTGAACCTCAAAATGCAATCCGTTGTATCCGGAAACGATCATTGTTTCCATAGCACCAATCTTGGATGAAATGACCGGAGTCCCGCAAGCAAAAGCTTCTATAATAGTCAAAGGCATCCCTTCAAACCATATTGATGGAAAAATAAGTGCCGAACACTTTTGCAATAAAGTAAAAACTTCTACTTTTTTTAACATCCCCAAAAATTCCATATTCGGATACTTGGAACTATACCGCATTACTTCGTCTTTAAGCGGGCCATCCCCTGCTATCTTGATTTTGTACGGAGATGAAGAAAATACCGATAAAAGAAGCATTATTCCTTTTTCTTCTGAAAGCCGGCCAACATATAAAAAGTATCCGTCCGTTTTTTGTTCTTGTAACACCGGAACAGAACAAAAATTTGGTTTTACTACCAATTGGTTACTTTTTAAACCTAACCTTGAATTTAAAAATAGTTTTCTTGCATGCTCGCTCAATACAATATATCGGTTGCAAATCTTCCAAGTACCTAACTTATTGTGCAAGTACACAGACAGACTCAACCAAAAAGTAATTAACTTGGAATTTTTATAAACGCCAAACCCTACCGCTTTCCATGGAAATTCTTGTTGGAGAGAGTCGAGAAAAAGTTTATTGTTAAAAAAAAGAATACCGGACGGACAAAGTAATCTGAAATTGTGAAGCGTGATAACAAACGGGACCTTACTTCTTTTAATGGCATAAATTACGGATGGAGACCCGCCAAAATGCAAGTTGTGAATATGAACAATATCCGGCTGAAAACTTGCTATTATTTTTTTAGTTTTTAAATAAGAGCTTAAATTAAATGGTAAGGCCAACAGTTTTATCAGTGCATTCTTATAATTATTAAACTCCAACAATTCTACCGTAATCCCTGCTGATTGCAACAGCTTGATTTCTTCAGCTACTACCGTATCTTCCCCACCTTTGTATTGGTAACTTGTATGGATTACTAAAACCTTCAAAATAAACTATATACTATTTTAAGCTAATTTCTTGTTTAATTCCATTGCGGATTCTATCGCTTTGTCCATGTTGTAATATTCCCATTCGGCAAACCTTCCCAATAAATAAATACTATATTTGGCCAAACCCTCTTTCAACTTTGCAATTTTACTTCTGGTTCCTTTGTGCTGGATAATGTAAGAATTAGGCTCATAATTAAATGCCAAAGGTCTTAAATTTCCAGGTAATTTTTTCAGTTCTTCCAGCATCGTTTCCTGATCTTGTTCCCCGGAGAACTCTACGACACAAGTTTTTCTATCGGTTCCTTCATTATTTGTATCACTAAAATTTCCGGTATAAATAATACGGTGTGCTTTAAACTTTTCTTCCGGAAGATACAACCAGGAAATATCATTCTCATCTGTTTCACATAGAACATTTGATGTTCCGTTGGATGGTAGGTCAGCAACATCTTCTAAAGCATTTTTTAAACTTGTATCATCAATATCAATCATGTTGTGCAACTGCCGCACGTCTCCGCAATACACAATTAAATCCGTTGTTATACTTCCATTATTAATAGACAGTCCTCCGTAACCATCCAAAGAAATAGCAGAAACATTAAAAGACAATTGGATATCCTGCTGCTCGGACAAACGGTTTACAATAAACTGAGAACCATCCCTTCTCGGATAATAAAAAGAAGCATGTACCATTGTACTTTCTTCTTTTTTGATGATATTGCTGATGATTACCTCTTTGATCTGTGGCATTGGCAACTTTCCGTCCAGCCATTCCAAAGGCACTTTGCTGATATCTGTATGCCAAATTTTAGAATTGTACGGGCCAAAATATATTCGGTATAGGTTTTCGCCAAAGTTACCGATCAGAAAATCTTTGAAATTATTATAAGTTGCTTCTTTATTTTTTTCATTGACCAGCATTCCGATCAGCTCTTCCACAATTGCACGGGTTTCATTTTCAGGAAGCTGATGCAGGTAATTTTCTAAAGGATACCCAATTAATTGATCGTTTAATAGAATCTTGGCATTTCTGGTTGCTTTCAAAAACTCTTTGTCCCGATCAAAATACTGCCAAAACCAATCTAAAACAGTTTGGTCTTTACTGTTGAAAACATGGCCGCCTACCCTGTGAAACAGATTACCATCGATCCGGTCGCATTTAATCAAACCTCCTGTTTTATCAGATTTTTCTAAAACCTGCACTTCATAATTGTCGCTTAGCATTCTTGCAATGCTCAATCCTGAAACCCCTGACCCGATTACTATGGCTTTTTTCATTTAATTTTTTCTTGTATGATCCAATTTGATGGTGCTTCTTTTATCCTATAAAAATCAGTATTGATACTTATTATTTTTTATGTGGTAAAAGAAGCATGAGTTGTCAATTACTTTTTCTAAACTTAGAACTCAGTTTAATGATTTCGTTAATAATTTTTCGCGAAGCCAAAACAGGCAAACTGTACGGCCTTTTTAATTGTTTTTGCAGATAGGGTTCAATTACATCAATGCCGCAAAATTTAAATTCTCTTTTTGTTCCGGGATCTTGTGGCGTTTGTAAATAATCGACACCAAAAGTATTGGTAGATTCATTATCAAAACCAATATTTGTGCCTTTTGAAATAATTGGATAAACTACTTTGTACTGATGTTCTGAAACATGGACTTGCATTTGAATGTCCCAGGTAGAAATGATCCCGTTGATTTCTTTTTCAACCATCCTATACAAATCCATACCTTCTTTATTCAATCTACTTTTAAAATTTGGCGAAGTTTGGATGATATGACTTAATCCCTGCTTGTCCCAAACCACGTTTTTTACCCGGTCAGACCAGCTCGCCCAACCATAAGAACAAAACCGGTTGGCAATGATACTGTCATAAAGATAATTTTTAATTTGTATGGGGAAGCAAAAACCGGTTACACAAAAAACAGACTTTTCATTCTTGTAAAAATCCAATCCATCCAGCAAGTATTTGATATAATTTGACGTAACGACCAAGTCATCTTCGACAATTATAAACTGGTCATAATTGTTTGATAAATAAGTCAAACCGGTATGAAAGTTTGGCCCGGTACTAAAATTTTTATCCCGGTAATGCTTGTACACATTTTTAAATCCGGTGAGCGTATCTATATATGCCCTTGTTTCTAATACGCCTTGTTTATCCTTTTCCCCCTTAAAACCATCTGCAAAAAAAATAATATCCATGGAAGCACATTCCGGATTTTTTAATAAAGCTTCCATAGATGTTTTTAGTTTACCGGCCCTTTTGTAGCAAAAAACCCCTATAATTGTTTTTTCCATTATTTATTTTTAAAAGTGTCCCAAATAGAAGGAAACAAGGTTTTCAGCCACAATTTTAAAAAAGCTGAAGGATATGATTTTGGGAAATGTTCTTTTATAAAACCTAAATACTCTTGATAAGCCAATCCTTTCGGACTTTTTAAATAAGCAATCCTTTCTTTCAAAGTTGTATTGGCAGATTTCCAATTGTTGCCATGATCATCAGTACAAATTCCTAAAAATCCCGGTGCGACTACTAAATTATATCCTGCTTTTTTTGCTTTGATTGTATAATCGTAATCTGCAAGTCCGTGGGTAAAATTTTTCGACAAAATCCCTAACTCACCAACAACCACAGCCGGAACTAATAAAATATTAGCGTTGGCAACATCACAATCTACAAATTCTGTTTCATTGTATACGAAAGAACCTTCGCCCCAACTGTTTTTATCATGCAATTTTCTGCCTCCATAAGAAATCTTTCCAGTTTCATCATCAGCTGTACTTCCAACACAAATGGCTGGTTTTGATCCTTTGCTTTGTACATAATTGCTGCATTTTAATAAAGAAGATATGGCGGTATCTTTTAACACTGTATCATCATTTAACAATAAATAATATTCTGCCTTGGATATTAATGCCTGCTTCCAAGTATTCCTCATGCCGCCCGCCCAAAACAAAGAACCACTACCGTGATAAATATTTATATTCGGATATTCACTTTTGACAGCGTCAGCAGTACCATCTGTAGAACCATCATCTGTTAAAAATATTTTTAAAGTTGTATTTTCCGGAAGCTTTTGTTTTTCCAAGCTTTGTAAACAGGCTAAAGTTTTATGTTTTCTGTTGAAAGTAGTTAAAAGTACAGCTATCGTCATATACAAATTTGGTTATGCCTCATTTAAACTGTATTTTTTGACCAATGGAAGTTTATCAAATCTTTTTTTCAAAGCTTTGTAATAACTAACGATGTAGTATTTTGCTTTCATCCTAAAAGACAACTTTGGTACGCTTACTGCCTTTTGAACCAAAGTAATAAAAGCCTGATTACTGATATCATGCCCATAATTACTAAATTTGTTAAAAAACAGATGGTACAAAGTATAGATACCAAATATTTTTTCAGAAGGTAAATGCCAGATAATCAATTTAGCGTCTGATGGTTGGACATCCCGGTAAAATACAGGGTTTGTCCAAATCCTACGCATAAAAGAAGTATCTGCACTAGCCCGGAAACCATTTTTAAAATACAGGAAACTCAAAGTGTGGGCTTCCTCATTAAACTTCATCAGGCCTTTTTCATTCCTTTCTAACAACTTCGGCCAGAGTTCTAAAAAATCCTGATAGATTTTCTGAATATTTTTTACGCTACAAAGCAAAAACTCGCCTAAATGGTAATCCGGAATTTCATTAATTTCTGTTTGCAGTAGTTCCTGATAAAGCGTTTTTAAATTGTTCCTGCTTAACCCGTTGATGACATAATCTGGTTTTACAGGATCTTTGAAAGAGATGAAACCTTGGGAAGCTGCTGCATCAAACAAACTTTTAACGGGTTTAATAAAAATACAATCAGAATCCAAGATAAGATAATTGTCTGCTAAATTTTGATCGTTTTGGGCAATGTATTCCAATATGGAAAATTCGTAAAACTGGTTTTGAAAAGAGCCGAAATAATTACCCGGTGTTTTGTATTTGAAATCCGTATGGATAACTTTTACATCCAATCCATCCAAAATACTACTGACAGATTTACCATCAACAACAGGCAAATCTGTAACATTGGTAAACAGCAGATGCTTTTCATTTTTGTTAAAACGTTTGCTGGTAATATAAAACAACAAAATGCAACGCCAGTAAATATTCTGGTGCTTTTGTGAAGATGACAATGCTCCGGTAGCTTGAGGAAAATTGCCTTCTTCGCCTTTTTTATCTGCACAAAGCCAGGTACATATATAATTCATTTTGGAATAATGTAATTAGTGGGAATCCAATTCAAGAACTTTTCTGCCTTTAAAAATCTGCTTAGCCAATTGCGGCTGTTCTTCTATATATATTTCTTCTTCTGTCGCCTCCTCTTGTTTATTTTTCAGATCATCTTTTTCTAAGTAATATAAACATAAGCCAATATGTCCCCAAAAAACAGTTTGCGGTACATAACTCAAAGAAAACAATAATCCCGAAAGACAGAATGCCATCAAAATGATAGTTTCTTCGGATAGCTTTCTGCTGAATGCCCTTACCAGCAAATAGAATAAAAATGAATATTTAAACAGCAAGCCTACAATGCCATGGTAAAAAAGTATTTCCATAAAACCTTCATGAAAATGCTGTCCGGTTTTTTCGGGCCACCAATCCACCATTGGATTCGGCATTTCGAAGCCTTCGAAAGTCCAGCCAAAAATTGGCCGTTCTAAAAATAGTGTACCATATACTTCGCGTTGTTCTATCCGAAAGCGGCCTGTACTTTCCTGCTGGTTCGGATCAAAAATCTCACTGAACCTTTCGCCAAGAAAATCAGTCAGTTCAGGAAACAAAGTAGAAACAAAGAAATAGGTAAAAAACAACGCGATAACCCCTCCTACTGCCAAACCCCATATCCGTGGTACCGTTTCTTTGTTTACCCGCATACTGATACCGAGATAAATAAAAAGGGCCACAATGCAACTGCTCCAAACCGAGCGGTGCTGGTGGATGAGGATGACGATAAAACAAAATGCCAGAGGAATTACATCCTTTCCTTTTTTTGATTTGATAAATTTGTTTAAATACCATATAAACGGAAGGATCATCATGAATATGGAAGTGGCATGGATGATCCTGCCATCACCTGAAAATACGCCTAAATCCTCCAGATCCAAACCTTCCAGGCTAAACGAAAACCCCCGGCCATAAATAACCATAAAAATGATGTAGGTGTACAGATAAAATTTTGCCATAAATTCCAGCAAATCGAAATCATAAGTACGGCAGAGGTTTTTAATAAAAAGCGTATATACAGCCGGAAACAGGACGTAATACATCGTTAACTGCTGAAAAATTGTATTGTAAACATATAGGGACTCCAATACCAAACGCAGCAATATCAGCGCAAATATGCCCATAAACAGTTGTTCATTAGGTTTATACTGCTTGATATTGATCAGCATATAACCATAAATTACAAAGCCAAAAGCTTTTTGATAAGGCTGTATAATGGCAGAAGTTGGCGCAAACAACCAGGAGAAAATTTGCTCCATGAATAAGTAACCAAAAAATAGGATCAGAAATTCTTTTATAGTGAACCTATAATTGAATATTTTGATAACTGTATTCATTTTGATTGTACTTTTTTAGCTGTACCGATTTTTTTTAGCCGCTTATTTACTATTCCTGAGAGCTTATTGAAAATCCTTGGAAGCAAAGTAGTAAAGCGAAGATAAGTTAAAAACCAGTTTAATTTCCTGACTTTTATACTACTTCTTTTATCGGTCCATTTTATCTTTTGTTCGTTGTGCAGATACATTTCCTGAAAAGTCTCTTCCTTTTCCGGGATGATTGCCCGATAAATATCAGCTTTCCTATCTACAATTTCTTTGTTGATATAACCAAGGTGTTTCAGCCTGAAGTCCGTATTTATTCGTACCCCGCCAATCCCTTTTACGTTTGGTGAATCAATGATAAAATCCTCAAAATATCCTTTTGGGGATTCCCTCCACAATACACGGTCATGGCCGGCAGAATAATTTAAGCGCGCGCGTGAGCCTGCAAAATGTTCGCGATCTATAAAATGAAACCTCCGGAAGCCATATTTATTAACGAATTTACGATCCATCAACCTGTTAAAATCAGCCCGTGTCAGCTCGGGTTCAAAAATTTCGTCCACATCGATCCATAAACACCAATCGGGGTTTCTTTTGCGAGCCATTGCATAGACTAAATTTTTGTCCCGCCCTTCATTGAAACCGGTTGTTCGAACAATATCAACGACTTTGGGATGTGCTTTTAAAATTTCAAATGTGCCGTCTGTTGAGCCATTGTCCACCACCACAATTTCGTCAACTAATTTCCCCACATTTTCCAACCATTCCTGAACAAAGAATATTCCGTCTTTTACACGAAGCATTAAAATTAATTTGGGCATAAAGCAGAAACTATTAAACGGCTATAAACTATAAAAATTAAGTTTAATTAAGCCCTCTTCAATTTGTAAAAACGACCGGTCATAAACTTATCTTTTAAATCTTTAACTGTATTACGTATTTCTGGGTCAAAAAGTAACACCATCAGCATAAAGAAAATGGTAAATAATGAACCGCTAACCAATAATTTTGGCAAATAAACTTTTTCAGTGAAAAGGTACTCGACCAATAGTTTACAGCCCCAGCCCGCCAATAAACTTAATGGAACAACTAATGCCCAGACACTTATTATGTTTTTAAGCAATG